>JAEEGG010005638.1_pt1 | contig 29548 bp, 27 predicted proteins | sample 9134161 | NCBI WGS metagenome assembly JAEEGG01 (sample SAMN16246543, study PRJNA631951) | gut metagenome | biome: gut microbiome; feature: rumen; material: CR-attached | host: Bos | place: Iran: Karaj | collected 2018-10
TACAGTCCCAAAAGCGGTATGATTTGGGATTTTACTCCCGTAAAGGTTCCGATTACTCTTACGGATTCTGAGGGGCACGACCTTCTGGATCCCAAGTTTGAAGGTAACTGGCTGAGTAAGCGCATTATAGGATCATTTGACGGAGAAACCTATGAGGGCATTGAGACCCATTTTTCCCCTGCGGCCGAGGCCCAGACCAAGATGGTGCTGGCCATTGTAGAGGGCTTTTCCGTATATCCTTTGGATTACACGGGTACAGACCGGTATATCCTTTATTTTGGAGACCTGGACGCCGCCGATAAGTGGGATACCGATCTGGCCATTGCCTGGCCCGACGGCTCCAGGGATGTGATTCGCGTGCAGCACGCGTATCGCTGGAAATTTAATGGTAATCCGGAGTTCTATACCGGCTACAAACTCAACGGTGAACCCGTAGAGGGCACCTTCATTCAGTTGCAGAAATAGTCTTATGAATCCGGTCTCTGCCAGGCTCCTGAATCAGCAGCTCATTGCTCCGCAGTTCTCTTCGCCCCACGATGTGGTGGAGTGGATGGGAGCCCTGCAGGCGCAGGATTACAAGATGATGCGCTGGGCCGTGGAGATGCGGTGCAAGAGACCCTCGCTCAAAGCTTTTACAAAGGATTTCAATGCAGGCCGAATAGTCCGTACCCACCTCTTCCGCACCACCTGGCAGCTGGTGGCAGGGGAAGACCTCCGGTGGATGCTGGATTTGTGCCGGGAACCCGCCCTGAGGGGCCTTCTGGGCTGGATGAAGACCAACGGCGTCTTTATCCCGGAGGCCGAACAGGCCGTCGTTCAGCAGGTGTTTGTAGATGTCCTTTCCCGCAAGAAATCCGTCCTCAAGGAAGATTTTGCCTATGCTCTGGAGGATAGGGGAATGCAGATAACAGACCAGCGGCTTTCCTATCACATCCGCCTGGCCGAGTATTCCGGTCTTCTGTGCAGCGGAGACCTTACGCCCTTAAGGAGAACCTGCGCGCTGGTGGCCGACAAACTGCCATCGGCCCCTGCTTTCTCTAGGGAAGAATCGCTGGCTATGCTGGCCCGGAAGTACTTCCGCAGCCACGGTCCGGCTACTGTTGAGGACTTCTCCTGGTGGAGCGGCCTGGGACTCATCGAATGCCGGAAAGCTATGGCATCCCTGGGCCCTGAGCTCATTCAGGGGCGGTGCAAGAGGATGGACCTCTTCCTCCATCAGGACAGCCGTACGCGGGGCTTTCGCAGCGGCTCCGTGCACCTGCTGCCGCCGTACGACGAGTATCTCATTGGCTACAAAAGCCGTCATATTTCTCTCCATCCCGACCACAGCCACCGTGCGCACAACAACAGCGGCATCTTCTGGCCCGTTCTGTTGCAGGACGGTGAAGTAATTGGCAACTGGACGGCTACCGGTCCCGTTACGGTGGATATATTCAACAACAAGGCCTCCCTGAATGAGGAGGCCTTGCAGAAGGAAATCAATAGATATAACTCTTTTAGCGGCCGATAGAGGCGGCTACGATGGAGGCAATCACGGAGCGCAGGCGGCCGGTGGAACCCTCGTCCTTGGGATGGACGCGGTGGGCCAGCACAATGACGGCGGTCTTGGTCTCGGGATCCAGGATCATAGACGTTCCGGTGTAGCCGGTGTGGCCGCGGACGTCGTCCAGGCAGAAGATATCACCGCTGGTGTAAGGACCGGTGTAGTAGGTGTCCCAGCCCAGGGCACGGGCTACCTCGTAAGCGTTGGTCTCGGGAACGGTGAACATCTTTTTGACGGTGAGGGGGCTCAGGATGCGGTGTCCGTTGTAGGAACCTTCGTTGAGCAGGGCGGCGGCCACCACGGCCAGGTCTTCCACGTTGGAGAAGACGCCGGCGTTACCGGAGTTTCCGGCATTGGCCAGACGGGCGGTGGGGTCGTGGACTTCGGCCTTGAGGACGTGTCCGTCGGCCTGAATCTCGGTGGGGGCGCAGAGCTTGGCCAGCTCTTCCAGACCGGGACGGCAAGGCTTTTCACCGTACAGCGGGAAGTAAGTGGTGTGCTCCAGACCCAGCACGTCAAAGACGTTCTTCTGGGCGTAGTCGCAGAGGCGCTCTCCGGTCACCTTCTCCAGGATGTTCTGGAGGGTGATGAAGTTGAGGCAGCTGTAGAGCTGCTTGGTGCCCGGGCGGAAGTTACGCTTGATGCGGGTGGAGATGTACATCATCAGGGAATCGGGGCTGTTGGTGCCAAATTCGTTGATGTAGGCCGATACGTTGGGAAGATAGGCGGCCAGGCCGGAAGTGTGGGTGAGGAGGTCCTGCACGGTGATTTCCACTTCTTCCTTGGTCTCGGGATCCACCCAGTTCTTGAATTCCGGGAAATAATAGTTTACAGGGTCTACCAGACGGACCTTGCCCTGCTCTACGAGCTGCATAAAGGACAGGGTGGTACCCACGCACTTGGACACGGAGGCCATATCAAACATAGTTTCCACGGTCATAGTGTCTTTCTCGGGGTACACGGACTTGTAACCGAAGGCCTTCTCGTACACCAGATGGCCGTTGCGTACTACGCCCACCACCGCACCGGGGATGTCTCCGGCGGCGATGGATGCGTTGACGGCGCTGTCAATCAGTGCAAGATGCTGGGCACTCATTCCCTGTAAAAGGGGAGTGGAACGGCGGATGCCGGTTTCCAGTTTGGGGCTGCAAGACGCTACCAGGACTGCAGCCATTAGAATTAGTGTTGAAGTTCTTTTCATATAGAAATTTATCCTAAAAATCCTAAGAGGATACCAGCGGCCACGGCCGAACCAATGACGCCGGCCACGTTGGGGGCCATAGCGTGGGTGAGGAGGTGGTTGGAGGGATCGCATTCGAGACCTACACCCTCGGAGACACGGGCTGCATCCGGAACGGCCGATACGCCGGCGTTACCGATGAGCGGGTTGATCTTCTTGCCTTCCGGGAGGAAGAGGTTCATAAATTTCACGAAGCTGACGCCAAAGGTGGTGGCAATCACGAAGGAAGCCAGACCCAGGCCGAAGATGAGCACGCTGCGGCCGGTGAGGAACACGTCGGCCTGCGTGGAGGCACCCACGGTAAGACCGATGAGCGTGGTGACGATGTCAATGAGCGGACCACCGGCTGTGGCGGCCAGACGCTTGGTTACACCGCTCTCCTTGAGGAGGTTACCAAAGAAGAGCATACCCAGTAGCGGAAGGCCGGAAGGCACTATGAAAGCCGTGCAGATGAAGCCCACGATGGGGAAGATGATCTTCTCCCGCTGGCTTACCACGCGCGGTTTGTTCATACGGATGACGCGCTCTTTCTTGGTGGTCAGGAGCAGCATAATGGGCTTCTGGATCACGGGAACCAGGGCCATATAGGAATAGGCCGATACGGCAATGGCGCCCATCAGTTCCGGAGCCAGCTTGGAGCTGAGGAAGATGGCGGTGGGACCGTCGGCTCCGCCGATGATGCCGATGGCACCGGCCTCATTGGGGGCAAAACCCAGGGCAAGGGCCAGCAGATAGGCACCAAAGATACCCAGCTGTGCAGCGGCACCAATGAGGATGAGGCGCGGCTGTGAGATGAGCGCGCTGAAATCCGTCATAGCACCAATGCCCAGGAAGATGAGCGGCGGGTACCAGCCGTTGCGTACACCGTGGTACAGGATATTGAGCACCGAGCCTTCCTCGTACAGACCAATTCTGAGGCCCACACCGGTGGTGGGGTCAAAGAACAGCGGGATGTTGCCAATGATGATGCCAAAGCCGATGGGCACCAGCAGCAGCGGCTCCCATTTCTTCACGATACCCAGCGTGATGAAAATGAGGCCGATGACAATCATCGCCAGATGCTGCCAGGTGCAGTTGGCAAATCCTGTGAATTGCCAGAACTGCTGGAGGCTGTCTAAAATGGTTTCCATTAGCCGATGGTTACGATGTCTGCGCCTTCCAGTACGGAATCACCCTTGCGGGCGTGAATGGCGGTGATGGTGCCGTCTGCTTCCGCGAGGATGTCGTTTTCCATTTTCATAGCCTCAATGACGGCCACTTTCTGTCCGCGCTTGATGGCCTGTCCTTCCTTGACATCGATGGAGATGATGATGCCGGGGAGGGGGCTCTTGATGGTTACACCGTTGCCGGCGGCCTTGGGGGCGGCGGCAGCAGGAGCGGCTTCAGGAGATACGCTCGCTGCGCTCGGTATGACAGGTTGGGTTGCCTGGACGGGGGCGTTCTCCAGCTCTACCTGGTAGTCGGCTCCGTTCACGTTTACCGTGAGGTTCTTTCCTTCGGCCTCACCAATCTTTACGGCGTAATCCTTACCGTTAATTTTGAATTTATACTCTTTCATTTCATGAAAAATAAAATGTTATACGTTACCCCCTCCCGAAACCCCTCCCCTCGGGGGAGGGACTTTAGGGGCGCATATTATCGGGGGAATTTCCTAAAGGCAAGAGCCTTATTATTCCAGCCGCTCTCTTTGCGGACAATGGTGATGATGCCGGGTTCCACGTCGTGGACGGCGTCGTTCAGGTACAGGTGCACGGCCGTGGCAATGGCGGCGTAAACGTCTCCGCCGTTTTCCATATCCAGGGCCAGGGCAATGGCGGCTGCTACCTCGGCGTCGGGCGTTCCCTTGGCGGCCTTCTTGGGCTTGGGGGCACGCTTGAACTTGCCGGAGAAGATGCCACCGGAGAGACTGTACACGAAGTACAGCACAATGAGGGCGGCGAACACCACCGACACGCTGATGAGGGTGAGCGTCCAGCCGTGCGGGTCAATCTGTGCCATCCGGTCCCCGCCTGCTGTGAGCAGCATACTATAAAGGAAGGTTGTCATGTTTCTTGGCAGGGATTTGTTGACGTTTGCCGGCCAGCTGCTCCAGGGCGCGGATTACGCGGAAGCGGGTGTTGCGCGGCTCAATGATATCGTCGATATAGCCCTTCTGAGCGGCCTGGTAAGGGTTGGAGAAGAGCTCTTCGTACTCTTTCTTCTTCTCTTCGAAGATGGCCTTGGCGTTCTCGGGGTCTTCCTTCATATCCTTGGCGTAGAGCACGTTCACGGCACCGTCGGCCCCCATAACGGCAATCTGGGCCGAAGGCCAGGCGTAGTTGACGTCTCCGCGCAGCTGCTTGCAGCTCATCACAATGTGGGCGCCGCCGTAGCCCTTGCGGAGGGTGACGGTGACCTTGGGAACGGTGGCTTCACCGTATGCGTACAGGAGCTTGGCGCCGTTGGTGATGATGGCACCGTATTCCTGCTGCGTGCCGGGCAGGAAGCCGGGAACGTCTACCAGGGTAACCAGAGGGATGTTGAAGGCGTCGCAGAAGCGCACGAAGCGGGCGGCCTTGCGGCTGGCGTTGATGTCCAGGACACCGGCCAGTACGGCAGGCTGATTGGCCACGATACCTACACTGCGGCCGTTCATATGGGCAAAGCCCACGATGATATTCTTGGCAAACTCCTTGTGAACCTCCAGGAAGGCGCCGTCGTCCACGATGCTCTTAATTACAGCATACATATCGTAGGCCTTGTTGGGGTTGTCGGGTACAATGCTGTTGAGGGCATCGTCCACGCGGTTCACGGGGTCTTTGGTCTCCTTGAAGGGAGCGGTCTCCAGGTTGTTCTGGGGAAGATAGCCAATGAGCTCCTTGATGGTGGCAATTGCGTCTTCTTCCGTTTCGGCGGCAAAGTGGGTGACACCGCTCTTGGAAGCGTGCACGGAGGCACCGCCCAGCTCTTCCTGGTTCACTTCCTCGCCGGTAACGCTCTTAACCACGGCCGGACCGGTCAGGAACATATAGGAGGTATTCTTGACCATCAGGGTGAAGTCCGTGAGGGCGGGGGAGTAAACGGCACCGCCGGCGCAGGGACCCATAATGCAGCTGATCTGGGGCACCACACCGCTGGAGAGGATGTTGCGCTCGAAGATTTCTCCGTAGCCGGCCAGGGCGTCAATGCCTTCCTGGATACGGGCGCCGCCGGAATCGTTAAGGCCGATGCAGGGGGCACCGTTGCGGAGAGCCATATCCTGGACCTTGCAGATTTTCTCGCTCATAGTCTTGGACAGGGAACCGCCGGTGACGGTGAAGTCCTGGGCAAATACGTAAACGGGACGGCCGCCAATGGTGCCGCAGCCGGTTACCACGCCGTCACCGTCGGTGTGGGACTGTTCCATCCCAAAGTTGGTGCAGCGGTGCTGGACAAACATATCGTACTCTTCGAAACTGCCCGGGTCCAGCAGAAGGGCCAGCCTTTCGCGGGCCGTCTTCTTGCCTTTGGCGTGCTGGGCTTCCACGCGCTTGGCGCCGCCTCCCAGGCGGGCCTTCTCGCGGCGTTCTACCAGTTTCTGGATGTTCTCACTTTGGATACTCATATGATTTACTTAAACATTTTATCTACTTCTTTCACGGCATCGGGGAGGGCAAAGACCGCCACGCGGTCGTAGGCTTCTATGCGGGAATGACCCACGGCGATAAAGCTCTCTCCTCCGCGGATGACGCCACCGATGATGGCGTTGGCGGGGAAATCAATGTCCTTGAGGATGTCTTTGGTTATCTTGGAGCCCGGGGCGGCCGTGTACTCCAACACCTCGGCGTCGGTTCCGCTCATATAGCGCACGGAACGCACCTTGTCGGAGAGGGTGAACTTGAAGATGCGGCTGGCGGTGGTGAGCTTCTTGTTGATGACGCTGTCCACGCCCATTTCTTCGGCCAGACGGATGTAATCCAAATTCTCCACCTGGGCAATCACGCGGGGCACACCCATCTTCTTGGCGGCCACGCAGGTGAGGATATTCACTTCGTCGTTGCCGGTGACGGCCAGGACGGCCTGGTAGCCCTTGAGGTCCTCTTCCAGCAGGAAGTCGGAGTCTCTGGCGTCTCCGCAGGTTACATTTACCTCGGAGGGAAGGGCGGCCGAAAGGGTGCGGCAACGCTTGGGATCAATTTCAATGAGCTTTACCTCGTCCACATTCTGGGCGGCCAGTCTCTGGGCCACCATTACGCCTATCTCACTACCGCCAAGAATCATAACGCGGCGGATATCCACCTGGTCCTTGCCCAGGTACTTGATGAGGGCCGGCATGGAGTTGCGGCCGCAGATAATGTACAGATAGTCGTAGCTCTTGAACGGGGTGTCAAAGCTGGGGATGATGGTCTTGCCTCCGCGGGAGATGGCCACAATTCGGAACTCGGAATCGGCCTCCTGCTCCTTGACCTTGTGCGCGAAATCCTTCACGTTCATATCCAGGAGGGGGGAATCGTCGTCCAGCTTGAACACGGCCAGCTGCAGCTTGCCACGGGCAAAGTCCAGGGACTCGTTGGTGGCGGTGTGGCGCAGCATATCCATAATCTCGTCGCTGGCGCTCTTCTCGGGGTAGAAGACCATATCTATGCCCATATCCTTGAACAGGAGCTTGTTCTCGGGGGTGAGGTAGTTCTCGTCGTCAATACGGGCAATCACGCGCTTGGCGCCCAGCTTCTTGGCCAGCAGGGCACTCACTATGTTCACGCTCTGGTTCTTGAGCGGATTAACGGCAATGAAAAGGTCTGCCTTGGCCGTTCCGGCTTCCTTGAGCAGCGGGATGGAGCTGTTGGGACCCAGGACGGTGGCTACGTCGGCCGATGAGGACAGGGAACGGATGCGCTCGGAATCGTCGTCCAGGACGGTTACGTCGCTGCCTTCCGCGCTCAGCATCTTTGCTAAGTGGGAGCCAACCTGTCCGGCGCCTTCAATTATTATCTTCATGGTTTTAACCCTTTTTTAATCCACAAAGATACTACTTTTTCCCAAATAGTCCTATAGGGACTATCCATCCGTTGTAGAGGCCGTCGGGGTGTCGGGCGTCCTTGAGAAGCTCTCCGGGACGGCGGAGCTGGCGGTATTCCTTGTGCGCCTGCAGCACGCTGCGGAAGAATTCCCATCGGCCTGTAAAGAGATAAACAAGGGCCGAAAGGCCATCGAGGCACATCCGGAGGAAGATTCTCACGCGCGTTCTGAAGCGGCTCTGGAGGGTCGAAGGGAGGTTGTTCTCCAGGAGGAGAAGGTTGTTTCGGAAGTTGAGCCGGAGCTTGAAGGGGGACTCGTTGGGCAGGGTGCCGCCGCCGATGTGATACACGTAGGAGGCGGGCACTATGGTCACCGTCCAGCCGCGCAGCTGCATTCTCCAGCAAAGGTCTATCTCTTCCATATGGGCGAAGAAACGCTCGTCCAGGCCGCCCAGGGCTTTCCAGACGCTGGAACGCACCAGGAGGCAGGCTCCGCTGCACCAGAGGACGTTGGCGGGCTCGTTGTACTGGCCGTGGTCCTTCTCTATCTTTTGCAGGATGCGGCCACGACAGAAGGGATAGCCGAAGCGGTCCACGAGGCCGCCAGCTGCACCGGCGTACTCAAAGGTGTCGCGCTGGGCGTAGGAGAGGAGCTTGGGGCCGCAGGCACCGCACTCCGGATGGCTGTCCATCCATTCCAGGAGGGGTTTGAGCCAGTCTTTGGGGACTTCTATGTCGCTGTTGATGAGGACGTAATAGTTGGCCTCAATCTCCTTGAGGGCGCGGTTGTATCCGCCCGTGAAACCGTAGTTCTGTTCCAGGCAGATGAGGGGCACCTGGGGGAACTCCTTTTCCATCAGTTCCCGGGAGCCGTCGTGGGAGTCGTTGTCTGCTACAAACACCCCGGCATCAAGGCCTTCACAGGAGGCCAGAAGACCCGGCAGGAACTGCTTGAGGTAGTCCCTGGTGTTGTAATTCAATATGACAACAGCAACCTTCATTAAGCGCTAAAATCAACGTCGGTAAAGGCTAGAGTAGGAACCAGTTTGCTGAGGCAGGGACGGGCGTCCTGTGCGGCGGCAATGAGGTGGCTCCAGAGGGTTAAGAAGTCTCCGGTGATGAGCATCTCGCGCACGGGGTGAACGCGCTTGCCGTCTTTGATGACAAAGCCTTCGATTCCGTACGAGAAGTTGCCGGTGGCGGGGTTGGAATTGCCGCCGTTGAAGCCCGTAACCAGGATGCCGTCCTTGACTTGGTTGAGGACATCCTGCTGCGTCTTGCAACTTCCCAGGGGCATTACTTTGACCCTGGTGGCGTCTTCTATGGTGGGCTCCATCTCCATCTTTCCGGAGATATAGGTGTTGAGGAAATACGTCTTTACTACGCCGTTCTCAATGATGGGCATTTCGCGCGTGGCCACGCCTTCGCTGTCAAAGAGGCGGCAGCCGGTGTCTCCGGGGGTGCGGGGGGCATCCAGGATGGTGAGCCCCTGCGGGAAGAGCTGCTTGCCCAGGCTGTCCATAAGGAAGGAGTTCTTCTGCTGCAGGCTGTAGCCGCCCAGGGCGCTCAGAAGGGGAGTGACCACCTTGGAGGCGCACTCGGTGTCCAGGATGAGCGTGTATTTGCCGCTGGGAACGGTTTGGGGACTCAGCTGGTCCACGGCCCGCTGGCAGGCTTTCTCTGCGCAGTCTTTGAGCTGCAGGTCCTTGAGACGGGGCGTGGCATCCCACCAGTAGCTGGAGAAATGACGGCCTTCGGCGTCTTCAATAGTGGATTCGTAGCCAATCTCAAAGGAGGTCTCCGTATGGCGGGCTTCCAGTCCCTGGGAGTCCAGGGTGAGGCTGTCAAAGACGGAGTCACTGTATTCGCCTTCTTCGGAAATGAGTTTCCAGGAGGCTTCGGGCCGAGGCTTAGCCCAGGCCATAGAACTCAGGGCCATCTGGCGGCGGGTTTCGGCGGTGAGGGACTCGTAGGCGGGGTCGTACAGGCCCAGTTCGAGGCCCGTGACGGCGTCTTTGGCCTGGCGCTCCGGGGCGGGGAGGGTGCGGAAGGCATCGGCCTCCAACATTTTGACGGTGTCAATGGCTTCCCGGATAAAGGCTTCCAGGCCTTCCTTCTCCAGGCGGTTGGAGGAGAAGGAGCCAAATTTGCCCTCTACAAACAGCTGCAACTGCAGGCTGCGGTCCAGTGCGTGGGAGGTCTTGTCCACTTCTCCGTTGAGCAGGCCCACCAGGTTGAGAAGGCTCTTGGTGAGGGTTATGCGCACTTTATCGGCCCCTTGCTCCAACGCAAAGCTGAGGCAATGCTTGGCCAGTGCTATTTCTTCCCGGGTCAATACTGCTTTCTCCATATCATTCTCCTCCTACGGTTAGTTTGCCAATGAGTACGGTGGGGATGCCGCAGCTTACGGGAGCGGACTGCTCCTTGCCGCAGGTCCAGGCACCGGGGTCTATGGCCAGGTCGTTGGCCACACCCTTGATATCGGCCAGGGCGGCGGGACCGTTTCCTATGATGTTGATGTCCTTGACGGGCTGCGTAAGTTTGCCGTTTTCAATAAGATAGCCGGATTTTACATAGAAGGTGAAGTCTCCTTCCCCAATCTGTACCTGGCCGTTGGCAAACTCGTCCACAAAGATGCCTTTGGATACTTCTGCTACCAGGTCTTCGGCCTTGGCGGTGCCGCTTTCCATATAGGTGGCGCGCATACGGGGGATGGGGGCGTAGCGGAAGCTCTCGCGGCGGCCGTTGCCGGTGGGTTTTACGCCGTAATGGGCGGCGGAGATGCGGTCGTGCAGGTATGATGTAAGTACGCCGTCCTCTACCATATAGGTCTTCTGGCCGGGGATGCCTTCATCGTCAAAGTTGAGCGAGCCTCGGTTGCCTCTGAGGGTGCCGTCGTCTATGATCTGGATGCCCTTGGGACAGATCTGCTGGCCCATCTTGTCGGCGAAGATGGAGGTGCCTTTGCGGTTGAAATCGGCTTCAAAGGCGTGTCCCATAGCTTCGTGCAAGAGGATGCCGGAAGCGCCGGCGCCCATCACTACGGGCATCTGTCCGCCCTTGGGACGCTTGGCGGCAAAGCGGTCGTCTATGCCTTTCACTACCTCGGCGGCCATTTCGTTCACCAGGGCGTCGGTTAACATTTCGGCCCCGCAGCGGAAGCTCCGGGAGGTGGATTTGTTCTCCGTGAGGTTGCCCTGCTTGAACACGGCGGTGAGGGAGACGCTGCCCATAGGACGGGTGTCCCATTTGAGTTCGCGCTCGCTGTTGTACATAAGGATGTCGCTCACCTGGAAGGCCAGGTTGGCTATGACCTTGACAATGCGGCTGTCCCGGCCGCGCACATTGGCCTCCAGCTTCTGCAGGAAGGGGAGGAAGGTGCTCATAGGCGTGCCGCGCCAGGGCTGTTCAATGGGGTAGCGGTCTGCGTTGGGGTTGGGCTCTCCTCGGCTGGGGTTGCGGGTGCCGTAGGGGCTTACGTCCGTGGGACCGGAGGCAATCTGGGCGGCAGCACGGGCCGAAGCCAGCATATCCTCCCAGGCGGTGCTTTCCGAATAGGCGTAGCCGGTTTTTTCTCCGCTCAACACGCGGATACCCACGCCAAAATCAATATGGTTTCCTCCGGAAGTAACGGCTCCGTCCCTTAGGAGGAGGCTTCCGTAGGTGGTATTTTCAAAGTATAAGTCTGCGTAGTTGCCGCCGGTGGACAGGGCTTCGGTTACGAGGCGGTCCAGCGCAGCGGCATCTATCTGGAATATATTGAAATAGTATGTCTTGCTCTCTATCATTTCTCTTCCTGATAAGGTACGCCGTCGTGTGCCAGCGGTACCTTGGCTATTTCTTTGGCTATGTACTCGGCCACGTCCTTGATGGGCGTGAGGGAGTACGTTTCGTCCGTGATCAGGGATTTGACGGTTTCGTACCTTTCCATATCACGGATCACGAGGCCCTTCTTGGAGCCTTCTGCAATTACATCGTAAGGCGGGTTGGAATTATCGGCCAGGATCCACTTGTCGCACGTTTGCATATAGTCGTGGAACAAGTAGTGCAGGCCCATTATGTAGCGGCGCCGGATGGTTTCTTCCGGGATATCGTGGCCGCCGGCCTTGACCCGGGCTGCCACCCGCTGAATGGCAATTTCCGGGCTGTTGAGCCAGAAATAAAGCACCGTCACGTAGTAACCCTTTTCCTGGGCGTTGCGCGTCATCTTGAGCAGCGAACGCGTGGCCAGCGTGGTCTCAATACAGAAATCTTCCCGCCGGTCAAAGAGGTACTGTACTTTACGCAGCATCAGGCGGCTGGCCGTGATGTATGCGCTCTCGGGCGAAAACGGCGACAGGTGCTTGGCAAATTCGTCCGAGTTTACAAATTCACTGCAGTCCAGCAGCTCCGGGAGAACGCTGTAAGAAGCCGTTGTCTTCCCGGAGCCGTTAGGACCGCTAATGATGTACAATCTGGGCACGTTACCTTATGCGGTGGCCGCTTCCAGTTTCTTGAGCATGGAGAACATCACCAGGCCGGAGATGACGCAAAGGGCCATCAGCACGGTCCAGTTGACCCACAGGGGCACATTGTCCCACAGCATGGAAGGAATGGAACTGAGGTAGTTACCAATGGCGGTGGCGGCAAACCACAGACCCATCATCAGGCCCTTGAACTTGGGCGGAGCTACCTTGGACACAAAGGAGATGCCCATGGGGCTCAGCAGCAGCTCGGCAAAAGTGAGCACCAGATACGTGGAGATGAGGTAGGTGGGAACCACGGGATCCGGGGATACGCCGCCTACGTTCACCAGTTCGGACGGGGCCGGCTGGCCCTTGGAGGCTGCCAGCATGATGAGGTAACCGAGGGCGGCTACGAACATGCCCATACCAATTTTACGGGGTGCGGAAGGCTCTTTTCCCTTGCTGGCCAGGGATGCGAAGATGGCCATGGAAATGGGCGTGAGGGCTACCACGAAGAAAGGATTGAACTGCTGGAACTGCTGGGGCAGGATGTTGATGACCTCATCCATACCGGCATACAGGGTATAAGCGCCGGCCCACAGGGCTACCGTAACGATACCGCTGATGGTCTTGCCTTTGGCGGTTTCGGACTGGAAGGTGCTGAAGAGGGTATAGACGGATACGGCTATGAGGGCGAGGGCCCAGATGTTGAATCCAATCTTGAGCGGGCCGGAAACGGTGCTCTGGGTATAGTCACGGGCAAAGTAGGTGAGCGAGGAACCGTTCTGGTGGAAGGCCATCCAGAAGAAGATAACCACGGCAAACACGAAGATGAGGGCCACGATGCGGTCCTTGGTCTGCTTGGGGGTGAGTTCCTGCACCGGAGCGTTGGAAGCGGCTGCCTGCTTGGCGTTGACGTCGGCGTGCTTGAACCAGCTGCGGCATCCCAGGTAAATGGCGATGGAGATAATCAGGGAAACGCAGGCTACAGCAAAGCCCAGGTTGTAGGCGGTGGCGAGGTTGTTGATGTAGTACTGGCTGAATTCCGTGAGGTTCATGGCTGCGATGTCAGAGCCGGGCATGGAGGCCTGCAGGGATTCCAGGAGGCTGGTGTCGCTCAGGCTGCCGCCCAGGAACTGGTGAGCCAGTGCCGGGATATCGGCCTTGTAGATGAGGCCGGCCTTGGCCAGGTGGCTGTTGGTGAGGGCCGTGGCGGCGGTAGGGGCAAACATGGCGCCGATGTTGATGGCCATGTAGAACAGGGAGAAGGCGCTGTCCCGCTTGGCGGCATACTGGGGGTTGTCGTAGAGGTTGCCCACCAGCACCTGCAGGTTACCCTTGAACAGGCCGGTACCGACGGCGATGAGCAGCAGGGCGCCGATCATCAGGGTGAGGGCGAACCCGCGCGCCGCGAAGGCATCTGTGGGGATGGCGAGGCACAGGTAACCGGCAAACATCACGCACACACCCGTGATGACGCACTTGCCGAAGCCAATCTTGTCGGCCAGCCAGCCGCCCACGACGGGCATGAAGTAAACGGCTGCCAGGAAGATGGCATAGAACTGGCCCGCGGCAGCTGCCGAGAAGCCGAACTTGGCCTGCAGGAAGAGCAGGAAGATAGCCAGCATGGTGTAGTAGCCGAAGCGCTCACCGGTGTTGGCTAATGCCAGGGCGAACAGGCCCTTAGGTTGTCCTTTGAACATAAGTTATTAGTTAATAATAGTTTACTTTTTAGGAATATTAGCGAGGATGGCTTTGAGGTATTCCCAGGTGCGGGCCACGGAAGCAATGTTTACACGCTCGTCGGGGCTGTGGGGATACTTGACGGTGGGGCCGATGGACACCATCTCCCAATTGGGATACTTGGCACCCATAATGGCGCATTCCAGACCGCCGTGGGTGGCCATGATCTTCATGGGCTTGCCATAGACTTTCTGGTACTGGTCCATACAGACTTTGTTGATTTCGGTGTCCAGCTTGGGCGTCCAGCCGGAGTAGCCGCCCTTGGTAACCACCTGGTCGGCTCCGGCGAGTTCGAAGATGCAGCGGACGCGCTGGGCCAGGGCGGCCTTGGCGCTGTCTACGGCGCTGCGCATGAGGCTGTGGACCTTGATCTTGCCTTTCTCCGTGCGTACGATGGCCATGTTGATGGAGGTCTCGGTAAGGCCCTCCATAGTCTGGCTCATACGGATGACGTTGGACGGGCAGGCCAGCAGGGCCTTGACGGCGTTGAGCATCACGGCGTTCTGGATGAACTTGGGAGCGGCGGGAACTTCCTTGACAAAGAGGACGGCCGAAGGATCGCTTTCCTTGAATTCGGCCTTAATCTCTGCGAAGGTGTTCTCTACCAGCTTCTTGACGCTCTTGAGGTTTTCTTCGGGGACGATGATTTCGGCTTCGGCCTCAAAGGGGATGGCGTTGCGCAGGCTGCCGCCGGTGAAGCTCACCACCTTTACGCCAAACATTTCCATACCGGGGAGGAGCATCCGGGCCATCACCTTGTTGGCGTTGGCGCGGTACAGGGAGATATCCATACCGGAGTGTCCGCCCTGCAGGCCCTTGACGGTGATAACCAGGCCCTTGTAGCCGGCCGGCGTATTGTACTTGCGGTAGTTGAAAGTGGCTTCAATGTCCAGACCGCCGGCGCAACCTACGCACAGCTCGCCTTCTTCCTCGGAGTCCAGGTTGAGGAGGATATCACCTTTCAGAACGCCGGGCTTGAGGTTGTTGGCGCCGGTCATACCGGTTTCCTCGTCATAGGTAACCAGGACCTCGATGGGACCGTGCTTCACGGAAGGATCTTCCAGGGCGGCAAGGCTCAGGGCTACACCCATTCCGTTGTCGGCTCCCAGGGTGGTGCGGTCGGCCGTTACCCACTCACCGTCTACATAGGCGTTGATGGGGTCTTTGAGGAAGTCGTGGGTGGAGTCGGAGGTCTTCTGGGGCACCATATCCATATGGCCCTGCAGGATTATGCCCTTGCACTTTTCCATACCGGGCGTGGCAGGTACGCGGATGATGATGTTGCCGGTTTCGTCCTTGATGGTCTCGAAACCGTGAGATTTACCCCAGTTGTACAGGTACTCGATGACTTTGCCCTCGTGCTTGGAGGGACGGGGAATCTGGGTGAGAGCATAGAAGTTCTTCCAGACTACGGTGGGTTCCAGATTTTGGATGCTCATGGTTATAAATAGTGATTAGGATTATTTATTGTTAGGGTATTGCCCTTCCGTTCCCAGCTGGTACACGGGTACGCGGGCGCTGAGAAGGGGCTGGTTGTCTTTGGTGAGGGTTACCTTGCACACCACCGGGGTGCGGTAGTGCAGGGGATTGGTCCGGTTGCGCCGCTGGCCTGCCTGCTCTTCTTCGTTCCTGGAGGCCTCGGGCTCAATATTCAGATAGTAAGGGACTCCGCGGTTGCCTTCGGTGGCAAAATGGTCTTCCAGCAGGCGGAAGGCCAGGATATGCTGGCTGTTGGAGCCGGCCGAAGGGATGATTTCAAAAGAGGCCGAAAAAGTCTTGACCACGGTAAAGCCTTCGAAGAGGGCCATATACTCCTTCTCCATACGGTCCAGCTCCTTGAGGGCAATCTCCATAGAGTTGCCGTAGAAGTTGGCGTCCGTGTTGCCGGTAACTATGTTCATCCGCTCCTTGCGAAGGTGCAGAATCATTTCTGCGGCGTCGGAGGCTTTGTCTTCCAGGGTCTTCTCTACCAGAATCTTGTGCTCTACGGGGATGTTCACCATTCCGGTATCGGTCTGGACGTCCTGGAACTCAATGATGGTGGTGGGCTTGTCCGTATCCGTGACACGGGCGCCGTTGAAGTTGGCCCGGGCCTGGGTAGGGAAGCGCCAGGCTGCCCTTTCACCTTCGGCCCTGTCTGCGAAGCTTACCAGCCCCTGCGCGCTGAGGGCCAGGAGGGAAGCATTCTCCGGATCCGTGGTGTACCAGACCGTAGGGTCGGCCTCCACCTGGGGAATCAGACGGGCCGAAACGATCTCCGTCCTTACCTCGTCATCGTCTCTCACGTCCATATTGAGGAGCCGGTGGGCAAAGGCGGCATAGGGGCCGGCAAAGAAGCTTTCCTGACGGGCCAGCACCTCCAGCGTAAAGGTGGTGCGGGGGAGTGCATAGTACACTTCCTGGGCCTGGAGCGTGATGCCCAGAACCAGACACGAAGCTATGACAAGCAGTCTTTTCATTTCTTTTTCCAACGTTTATGGGTCCAGAGGTAATTCCAGGGCTGTTTTTCCAGGTCTTCCTCCAAAAGTTTGTAGTATTGTTGCATCAGGACCTTGGGGTCTTTGCCGCCGGCGTGGTCCTCGATGGGGACGAACGTCATACGGTATCCGCCCTCTTCCCGGCATTCAAAGCGAAGATAGACCAGGGCCATATCCAGCTTGACGGCCATCTTGGCTGCGGCCAGCAGGGTAACGGTGGGCTGGTGCATAAAGGTGATATCGGCCCCCAGCATATTGTAGGGATACTGGTCCGTGATGAAAGTGTACGTATACTTTCTGTCCTTTCTGGCCAGCATAAAGCGGAGGACCTCATTGGTTTCCACGTATCCTTCAAATCCCAGGTCCAGCACAGGGGCGGGCCGAACCTTGGCCATCACGCTGTCCCAGGTTTTGTTGCTCACGCCGCGGTAGGTGACGGCGGTGGCGGTGGCCTCCATAGCTATGGGCTCTCCGTAGCTGTACTGCAAATAGCCGCCCGTGAGTTCCCAGTTGCCCGTATGGGCCTGCAGGATCATAACCTGCTGAGCCCCCTTGTACAGGCGGTTGAACTCTTCCGGATTGGTATATTCCACAATGTGGCTGTTGTGCAGGCGCTTTCGGCCCTTGGGACCGCGGCAGGCGCCAAACCAGATCATCTCCGTAAAGATGGTGGCAAAGTGCAGATAGAAGCGTTTGCTGATGGCCTGGAGTTCCTCGTAACTCTTGGCAGGGAAGGAGCGGGCCAGGTTGGTCATAACCACTTCTCTGCGGTAGTGCAGGACATTTCTCACGAACCACGCTATGCGCCGGCCCCACCAGCGGTGGTAGGCCAGCGGAAGGCGTCCCTGCAGGTACAGGAGACCCCCGGCTATACGGGCTCCGAGTGATGTTCTTTCCTTGCTCATCAGTTTACAAATATAGTCAATTTATAGCTAAACCCCAAAGGGTAAAAAGATTTGTTTTTCTCGGATAAAATGTCTATTTTTGCAGTCCTTTTTGAGCATCCACTGGTCTCAAAAAGTATAAAACATTTATTAACAATTAATTAACAAACAATGGTTAACCAGTACGAAACCGTTTTCATTGCAACTCCCGTTTTGTCTGACACCCAGATGAAGGAAGCGGTTGCCAAGTACGTCAAGCTCATCACCGACAACGGCGGTGAGGTTGTGTACCAGGAGGATTGGGGCCTGCGTCAGCTCGCTTATCCCATCCAGCACAAGACCACAGGTTTTTATTACCTGATCGAGTTCAAGGCCGACAGCCAGTTCGTTGCCACCCTCGAAACCCAGTATCACCGTGACGAGCGCATCATCCGCTTCCTCACCGTAGCCCTCGACAAGGATGCCGTGGCTTACGCCGAGAAGCGTCGCGCCAACAAGGCCGCCAAGGCTGCTGCTCCCGCTGCCGCCGCCGAAGCTCCCGTCGCAGAATAATTGAAGGAGGACAAAATTATGGCAAACGAAAATAAAGAAATCCGCTATCTGAATCCCCCGACCGTGGAGGTTCGCAAGAAGAAATACTGCCGTTTCAAGAAGGCCGGTATCAAGTATGTAGATTACAAGGATCCTGAGTTCCTCAAGAAGTTCCTCAACGAGCAGGGTAAGATTCTCCCTCGCCGCATCACCGGTACTTCCCTCAAGTTCCAGCGCAAGGTTGCCCAGGCCATCAAGCGTGCCCGCTCCCTCGCCCTTCTTCCGTATGTTACTGACCTCCTTAAATAATCTGCCTTATGGAAATTTTGCTTAAGAAAGATGTAGCCAATCTGGGCTACGCCGGTGAAATTGTAAAGGTAAAGGCCGGTTATGCTATGAACTATCTGGTGCCCCAGGGCTTCGCCACTGTTGCCACCGAGTCCGTAAAGAAGCAGCACGCCGAGACTCTTCGTCAGCGCGCCCACAAAGAGGCCAAGCTGGTCGCCGATGCCGAGGCTCTTGCTACCACCATCAATGCCCAGACCGTTGAGGTTAAGGTAAAGGTTTCCGAGAGCGGCAAGCTCTATGGCAGCGTTACCACTATGGACCTCGCCGAGGCTCTTGGCGCCAAGGGTCTGAACATTGACAAGAAGGACATCACCATCCTCGCCGGTGAGGTGAAGGAAGTTGGTGAGTACGAGGCCGCTGTAAAGATCTACAAGGCCATCAAGGGTACCTTCAAGTTCAACGTTGTTGCCGAGTAATTCAGCAATAGCCCATACAATTAAAAGACCGACTCCCTCCCGAGCCGGTCTTTTTTATTATCCTTCCAGGAGTCGTTCCGGTCTGCAGTGCAGAGCCCAGGCGAGGTGGAGGAGGGTTTGGGATTCGGCCTTGGAGAGGTCCTGGGTGCCTTGTTCGTAGGCGCGGATCATTCGGAGGGATACGCCGCTTTGCTTCGCCAGTTCTTCCTGGGAGAGGCCTACGGATTTGCGGAGGGTCTTGAGAGGGGATCCTTTTTTTAGATAGGTGCAGGCCACTTCTACGCATTTGCTCAGGTCGGCCTCGTGGAGCGGATGAAACAGCTCCACTATCTTTTCTATTGGCAGGCCTCCACGGTCTATGCTGGCGAAGCTTTTGCCCGTATACCACTGCAGATAGGCCAGGAACCAGCCGGCCCAATAGGTCTCCGGACTGTCCATCGGGAAGTGGTAGTCCGTCTCTTCCTTAATGGGATGGCCGCTTTGCGAGAGCACGCGCATTCCCAGTTCAATGCCGGACAGGCCGGCTACAAAGCGGGGGTGGCCCGTTCCAAAGGCTTCGGCCACAGGAAGGCTTAGGAATCGGTTATAGAAGTCCCGCAGACTCAGGTGGCAGATGCGGGTGCCGTAGTCCAGCATTACGCCCATTGCGTCCTGGGCGTCTGCTACATAGGTCTCAGAATAGGCGTGCATCATTGTTCCTCCACTTGTTTCTTACTATATCTATGGCAAAGGTGCCGGTCAGCGCCGGATTCTGGCTGCTGATCTGCCTGAAAGCCTGTCTGGCCGCCTGATCCCTTTGGGCCCTTCTGGCCAGATAGATGTCCCGGTCCACGGCTTCGGCCGTTAAATAGCAAAGGGAATCAAATGCCTTCTCGCTCTTGATGAACACCTGCACGCCCAACTTTCCCAGCCGCAGGGCATTTCCCAGCTCTTCCAGCGGCAGCGAACCCATCAGGAAGGCCTTGGCAATGCCGAAGTAGGAGTCATCGGCCCGGTATCCGCGGATAATGTCAAAGTCCTTCAAGTCCGGAAGGAACTCCTGCAGAATGTACTCCCGGATGGTCGCCGGCATATCGTAAGAAATGTCGAACCTTCTGTTCTTAAGCAGGATGGCTAGCCAGTTAAGCACGTGATACTCATCGGAAAGCAGATTGCATTCCTTGAGCGGAATGTCCGGATTCAGGCTGTAATGATTTACAAAGGCCGAAGGCAACTCCGAGCAGGCCCATTGCCGTGCCAGTTCCAGGCTCTCCGTACAGTACAGACCCTGTCCATAGTCGTTATGGATATGGCCTCCGTCGGGCGTGGGATGTTCCAACACAATGTTGGACCCGTGAAACAAAGCAATACCGGCACTCATACAAAACTAACGTTATAACGTCACTTTTGCAAAGATATGAGTTTTCTCGCAATAATCCAACACGCCAGTCTTCCCGCCCGAGCACCGTAGGCGGCAATGGCTACGGAATTAGTATTGTCTTTCAGATGATATTTTCGTAAGTTTGTAAAGTTAACACTAAAAGATATGAAAAGTAACCTCCTTTCCCTTTGCGCAGCAGTCCTGGTTCTGGCGGCTTGTGGCGGTCAGAAAACAGACAAAATCATTGAACTGCCGGTACCCGAGCGGCCGGCGGGACAGCAGGATATGCTTCAGTTTGCAGCGGAGCCCATTGAAGACGTGGGCGTTGGCGTGGTGGGCCTGGGTATGCGGGGCTCGCACGCCGTGAGAAGGCTCATGCTGGTCCCGGGATGCCATATTGCCGCCATCTGCGACGTAGAGGCCGACCGCGCACAAAGCAGCCTGGCCGATGTTCAGAAAGGAGGCAAGGACACCCACGTATATGCCGGAGAGGAGGAGTCCTACAAGGCCCTCTGTGAAGACCCTGACGTGGATCTGGTCTACATCTGCACTGACTGGCTGCATCACGTTCCCGTGGCCCTTTATGCCATGGAGCATGGGAAGCATGTGGCCATCGAGGTACCTTCGGCCCTTACCGTCAAGGACTGCTGGGATCTGGTGAACACCTCCGAGCGCACGCGTCAGCACTGCATGATCCTGGAGAACTGCTGCTACGATTTCTTTGAACTCACTGCCCTGGCCATGGCCCAGGCCGGCGTCTTTGGAGAGATCATCCATGCCGAAGGTGCCTACAACCACGACCTGGGACCCTTCTGGTACGAGTACTGGGAGAACTGGAGACTGGACTATAACAGCAAGCACCGCGGAGACCTGTATCCTACGCATGGATTCGGCCCGGTTTGCCAGGTGCTCAATATCCACCGCGGAGACCGCCTCACCACCCTGGTGGCTATGGATACGGATCCTTTCAACGGCCCCAAGCACGCCAAGGCGGCCGGCATGGAAAACACCGGCTTCAAAGAGGGAGACGTGACCATGACCATGCTCCGTACGGAGAAGGGCAAGAGCATCCTCATTGAGCATGACGTGATGAATCCTCGTCCGTACAGCCGTATGTATCAGCTGGTGGGAACGGACGGTTACACCGAGAAATATCCCATCCAGGGCATCTGCCTGCGAGAAGGCAGTTCCGTGGATGAAGAGCCGGACTATGAGAACCTGGGTCTGGAGAAGACCTACCGCGGGGCAGAGATGGAAGCCCTATTGGCCCAGTACCCTAGCCCCATCCTTACCAAAGAACTGGAAGAGATGGCCAAGCGCGTGGGCGGTCACGGCGGTATGGATTACACTATGGACTACCGCCTCATCTACTGCCTCAACCACGGCCTGCCGCTGGATATGGATGTCTATGACCTGGCCGAATGGTGCTGTGTGGCCGAGCTGTCCAGCATCTCGCTGGAGAACGGAAGCGCCCCGGTAGCCGTGCCGGATTTCACCCGCGGCGCCTGGAACAAAGTAAACGGATTCTCTTACGCATTTGCTAAATAACTATGAAAAATCCCCAACAAATTGCCGCAGAATTTGCCATCAAGGGCAACATTCTGGATGTAAAACCCCTTGGAAACGGACTTATCAACGACACCTTTCGCGTGTACACGGACGGCCCCGACGACTACGTGCTTCAGCGCATCAACACCGCCATCTTCAAAGATGTGGACCTGCTGCAGCACAACATAGAGTGCGCCACGGCCCATATCCGCCGGAAAGGCGGCTTCACGCTCACCTTCCTGCCCTGCAAGGCCACCGGAAAGACGTACTGGACCGACGGCGAGACCCACTGGCGAGTCTCCATCTTCATCCGAGATTCCTTCACCTACGATACCGTGAACCCGGAATACTCGTACTATGCCGGCAAGGCCTTCGGCGCTTTTGAAGCTATGCTGGCCGATATCCCCGACACCCTGGGAGAGACCATCCCGGACTTCCACAATATGGAGCTCCGCGCCCGCCAGCTGAGGGAAGCCGTACAGGCTGACAAAGCCGGACGTATGGCCCAGCCGGAGGTGCAGGCCATCCTCAAGGACCTCCTGCAGTACGAAGAAGAGATGTGCCAGGCCGAAAAATGGTTCCGCGAAGGCAAGCTTCCCAAGCGCATCTGCCACTGCGACACCAAGGTAAACAATATGCTCTTTGACGCCAAGGGCAACATCCTCTGCGTCATTGATCTGGATACGCTTATGCCTTCCTTCGTGTTCTCCGACTTTGGAGACTTTATGCGCACCGCCGCCAACACCGTGGCCGAAGACGACCCCGCCGTGGAGAAGGTAGATTTCAAGATGGATATCTTCGAGGCCTTTACCAAAGGCTACCTGGAAGGTGCCACCTTCCTCACCCCCATCGAGAAGGAAAACCTGCCGTACGCCGCCTGCCTGTTCCCGTATATGCAGGCCGTGCGCTTCTTTGCCGACTACATCAACGGAGACACCTATTACAAGATCCAGTATCCGGAGCACAACCTGGTCCGCACCCGCAACCAGGTAGCCCTCTTCCACGCCGCCTACGCCAAGAAATCGGCTATGAAAGCCTATATCGACAGCCTTACAAAATAACGAGTTATGGTATTGTCTTCCCTCGTGGCCTTTGTGATGGCCTCCGTAATTCATCTTCATCACTTGCAGGTACCTGTGGTGATGGACCAGGATGTAGCCGTAGCACAAGTGATTGTTCCAACGGGCGCCTCTCCGGACTGGAAGGTATCCGTGAGCGGCCTTCCCAAGGAGTCCCTGAACAACTATTATGTAGAAGGGGGCCTCCTCTATGTGAACATCAAGTCGGAGGGCATCCGGGACTTGACCAGACCCTTCCTGCTTCGCGTGAGAGCCAGCGGTTTCATCATTGAAGAGACCGGAGCCCTGGAGCATCGCCTGGCCCGTCGGGTACGCTCAGAAGGCGATGACGGCGTAAAGGCCTACCGCATCCCGGGTCTGGTAACAACCAAGAAGGGAACGCTCGTGGCCGTGTACGACATCCGTCACAACAGCTCCTTTGACCTGGAGGAAGACATAGACATCGGCGTAAGCCGTTCCACCGACGGCGGTCTCACCTGGAGCCCCATGACCGTAGCCATGGATATGGGGGAATGGGGCGGCAAGCCGCAGGAAGAAAACGGCATTGGAGACCCCTGTGTGCTGGTGGATGAAGTGAGCGGAGACCTGCTCCTGTTTGCCACCTGGGCGCACGGCATCCCGGCCGGGAAACACGCCTGGTTTGCAGCCGGAAGCGGTTTTGAGCCGGAGACCACCCCGCAGCTTATGATGAGCCGTTCCACCGACGACGGCCTCACCTGGAGCGAGCCCGTGAGTATTACCAAACAGGTAAAACAGGAAGAGTGGAACTTCTCCTTCCAGGGCCCCGGCCGTGGCATCACTATGGCCAACGGCACCCTGGTGGTTCCCTTCCAGTTCCAGGGTCCGGAGCCGGACCGCGTGCCTTCGGCCGGTATCATCTATTCCTGGGACAGAGGCCAGACGTGGCACTTCCACAACCCTGCCAAGAGCAATACCACCGAGAGTCAGGTAGTGGAACTGCAACCGGGTATTCTGATGCTCAACATGCGCGACAACCGTAAGACCGGACGCGCCGTCTACACCACAAACGACATGGGCATCACCTGGAAGAAGCACTCCTCCGACGCCAAGCTCATCGAGCCGGTGTGTATGGCCAGCCTCCTGGCCGTTCCGGCCAAGCAGAACAGCCTGTGGAAGGACATCCTGCTCTTCTCCAACCCGGCCGATAAAAAGGAAAGAAAGAACATCACCATCAAGATGAGTCTGGACGGCGGTTACACCTGGACCCGCGAAATCCTCCTGGACGAAGGGATAGGCTGGGGCTACTCCTGCCTCACGATGATAGACCGCGAAACCGTGGGCATCCTCTACGAGAGTTCCCAGGCCCACATCACCTTCCAGGCGGTAAAGCTTACGGATATCCGCTAAACAAATAACCCTCGGCTGGGCCGAGGGTTTTTCTTATTCCTTGTCGGACGGCTTCTTGGGCTCGTCTCCGTGGGAGTCTTTGTACTTGAAGCGGCGGATCTTCTGGGTGGCCGTTTTCTCGAAGGGCTCCTTCATAGCGTCTACTTCGCCAATCTTGGAGTTCTTGCCAACGGTCTTGTTGACCCATTCCATCACGGCGTTCTTGCGTTTTTCCAGTTCCTCGAACCACTTGTCTTCCGTGGCCTGGTTCCAGTCAATGGCGTTGTCCTCAAACTTGACCAGGGCAACGAGCTTGCCGTCGCGCTCCATCACCAGGGACTCTTCTACGCCTTCGATGTTGTTGATCACCTGCTCAATCTCTTCCGGATAGATGTTTTCGCCGGAAGGACCCAGGATGGTGTTGTTGAGTCGGCCCTTGATGTAGTAGATGCCGTTCTCGTCAACGGTGGCAATGTCGTTGGTATGGAACCAGCCTTCGTCGTCCAGGACCTGCAGCGTGCGCTCGGGGTCTTTGTAGTAACCCAGCATCACGTTGTCTCCGCGGACCACAATTTCGCCTTCTCCGTTGATGGGATTGACGTTGTCCAGACGGATGTCCACTTTATAAGTAGCAGGGCCGATGGATCCGAGGTGCTTTTTCTTGTCCACCATTACGTTGCACACCAGCGGAGCGGTCTCTGTGAGGCCGTAGCCCACGGCGTAAGGGAACTTGCAGTCTATGAGGAACTTCTCTACGGCCGGATCCAGCTTGGCGCCGCCAATGCCGAAGAAGGTAAGCTTGCCGCCGAAGGAGGTAACCATACGCCGGCCAATGAACCAGTGCAGGATGTGCGGGATTCTTCTGTCGGCCCAGGAGAGCACGCGGCTCTTCTGGATGGTGGGCCAGACGCTGTTCTTGACCACCTTCTCTATGATGAGAGGAACGGAGCACACGATGGTGGGCTTGATCTTCTTCATGGCCCCCAGCAGAATGGTAGGAGTGGGAGGCTTGGGCAGCGTATAGCAGGTGGCACCTACATAGAAGGAGTAGAGCGTGGAGATGCTCATCTCATAGGTGTGGGCGGCCGGGAGAATACTGAGGAAACGGTCTGTCTTGAAAGCCGGCTTGGCCTTGAAGGCGGCAGCCAGGTTGCTGGACAGATTGCGGTGGCTCAGCATCACGCCCTTGGCCTTGCCGGTGGTACCGGAGGTGTAGATGATGCAGGCGAGGTCGTCCGGTTCCGGTGCTTTGACCCAACCGTTGCACTTGAAATCGTCTTTTTCTTTCTTGATGAAATCGAAGGTCTCGATATCAATGATGAGGGTGAGCTTCTTGCGGCACTCTTCACTGAGCTTGGGCATCATCCTCTGGGAGATGAACAGCACCTTGGACTCGGAGTGATTGAGGATATTGGTAAGCTCGGTCTCCGAGCTGTCCGGCAGGATGGGAACGGCTACACGGCCGAAGACCGTGGCGGAGAAGAAGGCAACTACCCAGTTGGGCATATTTTGGGAGAAGATGGCCACACGGTCTCCGTGCTTGATTCCAAAGCGCGTCATACGCAGCGACAGCTGGTTGACCTTGCGGCGGAACTCTTCGTAGGTGTATTTCTGGCCGCCATCTACATACTGATAGGCGACTCTCTGTGCATACTTGGTGGTGGCGTAGTCAAATACCTTATGCAGGGTGGTGCAGGTCTGCTCTCGGTGGCGGTACTTGCGCCATGCCTTGTAGGGGCTCTTGATTTTTTTTGCCATAAAAGGGGATTTAGGATTCAGGTACAGCGAATTGATCTTTGTGATAACCTTGCAGTCCCAGGGGACGGTAATGGTCATAAATTCGTTTCATATCGGCGTTGGCGTCATCGGTGAGCTCGAAGGGTTCTCCCACGCTGATTCGCTTGCGGCCCCAGTCGTAGTAGCCCAGGTACACGGTGGCACCGGTGGCCTTGGAGATGAGGTGGTAGCCGTTCTTCCAGCGCTTTACCAGCGAGCGGGATCCTTCCGGTGCCAGGGCCAGGTGGAACTCGTCCACGCTGTCCATAATGTCAATGATGCTCTTGACCGTGGTGGCCGGGCTGGAAAGGTCTGTGGGTACGGCTCCGCAGGCTCTGAGGATGGGACCCAGGGGCCAGAAGAAGAAACTCTTCTTCACCATAATATGCGCCACTTTTCCAAACTGAGTGTAGAAAAGATAACTTACGAGGAAATCCCATACGGTGGTATGGGGCACGCCCAGCACAAGGGCTTTGGGCTCTTTCATAGGTCCGCCCACGCTTTCCCAGCCCATCTTCCGCAGCGCCCAGCCGCAGAATTTGGCCCAACGGGGGTTAACCTTGGTTTTGATTTTGATTTTAGCCATATACTAGATATTGACGTCTTCCAGTTCTTTCTCACTGCGGAGATTGTCCATCACAAAGTGCTGGCGTTCATAGGTGTTGATGCCCATATAGAACTCCATAATGGTGGAGATGGATTCTTCATCGGCCAGCTTGACGGCGTCCAGCCTCATATTTTCTCCAATGAAGTCTCCAAACTCGTCGGACGAAATCTCACCCAGACCTTTGAATCGGGTAATCTCTACGCCCGTTTTAAGTTGCTTGACAGCCTTTTCCCGTTCTTCCGGGGAGTAGCAGTAGCGGCGCTCCTTCTTGTTGCTTACGCGGAACAGGGGAGTCTGCAGGATATATACGTGCCCGCGGCGGATTAGCTCGGGGTAGTACTTCATAATGAAGGTAAGCACCAGCATACGGATGTGCATACCATCCGTATCGGCATCGGTGGCTACGATGATGTTGTTGTAGCGGAGGTTCTCCAGATCCTCCTCCACGCCCAGGGCGGCAATGAGGAGGTTGAGTTCCTCGTTTTCGGCCACTTTCTTTCTGCTTTCCTTGAAGCAGTTGATGGGTTTACCGCGGAGGGAGAACACGGCCTGGTTGTTGGCGTTTCTCACCTTGGTGATGGTACCGGATGCGGAGTCACCCTCCGTGATGAAGATGGAGGTCTTCTCCCTCTGGTCTTCCATTCCCTTGGGGAAGCGGGTATCGCTGAAGTGGTAGCGGCAGTCACGGAGCTTGCGGTTGTACACGGCCGTTTTCTTGGCGCGCTCGCGGGATTTCTTCTGGACGCCGGCTATTTCTTCTCTTTCGGCCTGGGAGGCCTTGATCTTCTCTTCAATGATGGGGGCTATCTCCATATGCATATGGAGGTAGTCGTTGAGGTTCTTGGTGACGAAATCGTTCACGAAGGTGCGGATGGTGGGTCCGCGGTCCACGGAGGAAGTTCCGTCCGAGCCCTTGACCTGCTTTTCCCACATATAGGTGGAGCCCAGCTTGGTTTTGGTCTGGCCTTCGAAGATGGGTTCCTGGATCTGGATGGAGATGGCGCCCACAATGCCCTGGCGGATGTCCTCGGGCTTGTAGTCTTTCTTGTAGAAGTCCTTGAAGGTCTTGGCAATGGCCTCACGGTAAGCCGCCAGGTGGGTACCGCCGTCACGGGTGTTCTGGCCGTTCACAAAGGTGGCTATGTTTTCACCGTAGCTGTTGCCGTGGGTGAGGACTATCTCAATGTCTTCTCCTTCCAGGTGAATGAGCGGGTACAGGGGAGTCTCGCTCATATTCTCGTTCACCAGGTCCAGCAGACCGTTTTCGCTCTTGTAGGCTACGCCGTTGAGGTTGAGGGTAAGGCCCTTCTTGAGGTAGGAGTAGTTCTTGACCATACTCTCCACAAATTCCATATGGAAGGAGAAGTCGTTGAACATTTCCTCGTCTGGCGTGAAACGGATGAAGGTGCCGTTCTTCTCGTTGGAAGGAACGATGGCGCTTTCTTTGAGGATGCCCCGGCTGAAATGGGCATAGGAGCACTGGCCTTCACGGTAAGAAGCTACGTAGAAGTCTACGGACATAGCATTCACGGCCTTGGTACCCACGCCGTTCATACCCACGCTCTTCTTGAAGTTGGTATCGTCAAACTTACCGCCCGTGTTGAGCTTGGAGGTTGCATCCACTACCTTGTTGAGCGGAATGCCGCGGCCATAGTCGCGAACGGTCACCGTCTTGTCTTCGATGGTGATGTCTATCCGCTTGCCAAATCCCATAGAAAACTCGTCAATGGAGTTATCTACAATTTCCTTCAGCAGTACATAGATACCATCTCCCTGGCGGTCGCCATTTCCCAGGCGGCCGATGTACATACCGGCACGGCGCCGGATATGTTCGTTCCATTCCAGGGTTTGGATGGAATCGTCGTTGTAGGTGGTGTTTACAATCTCAGCCATTCGTTTCATTTTAACCTACAAATATACGAAGAAAAGGGCGAATAGCCAAGGCGTACCTTGGCTATCTGATTTCCCCTGCAACAAAGAGATTAATCACAGGTCTCAATGGGGCGTTGGTGGTAAGGGAAATCATTATGACATTCTCTCCTTTGGGAAGGGCTGAAGTGTCCAGGGTAAAGTGCATCAGGCCTTTGGCGCCCGGGGCAACGTCCGGAAGGGAGGCGGGCTTCAGGGCCGGATGCTCGACATCGGCCTTGTAGATGTGCAGTGCGGTCTTTCCCTTGTTGGTGCATTCGAAATCCAGCTCCAGTTTGGGGCCCTGCTGCACCACTCCTATGTTGAGAGTGCTGGCGGCAAAGACGGGAAGGGCGGCGTCGTCCCGCTGTTTGGCGCTCCAGGAGGCGAAATTCTCCTGCGTATAGGCCGATACTTCCAGCGCCTCGGAGGCCTTCTTGCCATTGAGGACCGGCGTTGCGGTATAGACGGTTTTCCCGTAGAGGGTGCTGTCGGACTTGATAGTGAAGCTGAGGGTGGCGGTGCTGCCGGCCGGGATGGGATTGGGCGAGACGTTTACGGTGAGCTGGGGGGAGACATCGGCCCATTCTACCTTGAGCGGCTTTTTGCCCAGGTTGGCTACCGTGGCGGTTTCGCTGGTACTGAGGCCCTGCTTGAGGGTGGAGGTCTTGAACTGACGGGCCTTCAGACCAAAATCCCCGAGCTTTTGCGCTCCGTAGAGCTCGCTCAGGGATTTCTTTTTCTCGTGGACCACGCCCCGCAGGCGCAGCACCACCGGCCTCTTGACACCGGATATATAGACGGTAAGGGTTTTGTCAAAGGGCAAGGGGCCGTCTTCATTCTTATAAGTGGCGGAAATGCTGCCGCTTTGTCCGGGAGCCAGCGTACCCTTGGTCCATTTGACGTCCGTGCAACCGCAGGAGGAGACCACCTCGTAAATGCTGATGGGCTCCGTCCCCTTGTTGGTAAGGGTGAAGGTGCAGGAGAGCGGCCCATCCGTGACGGAAACATCTCCAAAATCATGCACGGTCTTGTCAAACTCCACGGTCTCGGGAGCCTGGCTGTCTTCTACGGTTACCAGCTCAGCCACTGGCGCGCTATTTGCATTTCGGGAGCCGCAGGACGCGATGCCAGCAGCCACCACAAGAAGGGTCCAATACATAGCTTTCATGCGCACAAAGTTAAGTACTCTTCTTTTGAAATTCAAATATAATGCCTATCTTCGTGCCTTAGAATAAAACACAACAACAATAAAAGAAATAAACTATGCCTAGAGTAATCAACCCTGAACTTTGCGTTTCTTGCGGTTCCTGCGCAGAC
>JAEEGG010005642.1_pt1 | contig 29541 bp, 26 predicted proteins | sample 9134161 | NCBI WGS metagenome assembly JAEEGG01 (sample SAMN16246543, study PRJNA631951) | gut metagenome | biome: gut microbiome; feature: rumen; material: CR-attached | host: Bos | place: Iran: Karaj | collected 2018-10
CGAAGGATCATAGGAGTTACATCGGACTTTCTACAAACGCATTTATTCAGATTTTCAAATAGATTTTTTCAGAAATCAGAAAGAATCTGGATGAAAATTCAGGACACGGAATTGTTCACAAGGTTCACCAAGCTAAAGCAAGTTCTTCGCAAGCTCATCAAGCTAAGCAAGTCATAGAATAAACGGAATATTTCGTTCCTTTCGTGCTTTCCGTGTTCAGAAAAAGTTATTGGTACTCTTCCGGGAGTTCGTCTTTCCAGTTGGGGTAGGGGTCGGAGAGGAGATGGGAGTTGTAGAAATGGCGGTTGCCTGTTACCTCCGGGCCGAGGAATGACGGACGGTCGAAAAGCTCGTCTTCATTCGTTAGCTCCACTTCGGCAAAGAGAAGTCCTTCGTTAGCTCCATGAAACTCGTCAACCTCGAAGGTGTGTCCGCCGAATGGCACAAGCCAACGGGTCTTGTCAACTACACCTCCACGGCATAGCTTCAGCATCTCAAGCGCATCTTCCTTCGGGATCTCACGTTCAAACTCATATCTTGACATACCACCGTTAAGGGATGGTCCCTTGATGGTGAGGTATGCCTTCTCATCACGGAGTCTTATACGGACAGTGGCTCCCTTGCAAGCCATATATCCCTGTTGGATATGTGAGTGCGAGGAAGCCATTGTCTTGAAAGACCCGTCCTTTGAAACAAGGAATTTTCTTTCTATTTCAAGCATGGGAGGATTAACTCATCATAAAGCAACTGAATATGGCGAATACAACTCCGAGTCCGATGAGGACTCCGATAATCCAGCCAATGACCTTGTTACCTTCCTTCTCTTGCTTTGCTGCATAGGCTGCACGCTTTGCGTTGCCTGCTACTTTCTTTTCTTTGCTCATAGTAAATATAGTTTTATTTAGTTATTAGTATTTTTTGGTGTTTAGTGTTTAGTGTTTAGAGTGGAGTGATTAGTGTTTAGTGTTTAGAGTTTAGAGTGGAGTGATTAGTGTTTAGAGTTTAGAGTGGAGTGATTAGTGTTTAGTGTTAGTGTGCACCTCTAACCCCTAACCCCTAACCTCTAACCTTTTATTCATCCACGACAGGGAATTCCATGAGGTATGCCTTGATGAAACCGTCGATTTTTCCGTCCATTACTCCATCAACGTCTGTTGTCTGGTAGTTGGTGCGGTGATCCTTTACACGACGGTCATCGAATACATAGGAACGTATCTGAGAACCCCATTCTATCTTCTTCTTTCCTGCCTCGATCTTTGCCTGAGCCTCGAGGCGCTTCTTCATAGCACGGTCGTAGAGCTGTGACTTGAGCAGTCGCATGGCGTTTTCACGGTTCTGCTGCTGCTTACGGCTCTCGGTATTGGCGATGAGGATTTCCTCTTCCTCGCCTGTGTCTGGGTCTTGGTACATATATCGGATACGTACACCCGTCTCAACCTTGTTGACGTTCTGACCACCGGCACCACTTGAACGGAAGGTATCCCAACTTACACGGGCAGGGTCAACATATACCTCGATTGTATCGTCGATGAGTGGAGAGACGAAGACAGAGGCGAAACTTGTCATTCGCTTACCCTGTGCGTTGAAAGGACTCACGCGAACGAGACGATGAACGCCTGACTCGCTCTTCAGATAGCCGTAGGCATACTCACCACCTTCTATCTCCATAGTAACGGACTTAATGCCTGCCTCGTCGGCCTCTTCAAGGTCGCTGATAGTAACTTTATAGCCATGAGTCTCTGCCCAACGCATATACATACGCCAAAGCATTGAAGCCCAGTCCTGTGCCTCTGTACCGCCCGCACCTGAATTGATCTTCAGTACGCAAGCCATTGGGTCCTCCTTCTGGCGGAGCATATTACGAAGCTCAAGGTCCTCGATGGCTTTTAGAGCGCGTTCGTAGTCGGCATCCACTTCTTCTTCTGTCACCATTTCATCGCGGTAGAACTCCATAGCAAGAGCCAGTTCGTCGGCAGCAGTTCTGACCTCTTCATAGCCGTCAAGCCATTTCTTGATGTCCTTAACGAGTTTCATCTGCTCCTGGGCACGCTCAGGGTCTTCCCAGAAATCGGGAGCCTGAGTGCGGAGGTCTTCCTCCTCAAATTCTACTTTCTTCTTTTCGATGTCGAGATAGCGATAAAGCGCATCTGCTCGGTCTTGAATATCCTTTAATTGGTCTGCTGTGATCATATTTTTATTTTTGTGTTTAGAGTTTTGTGTTTAGAGTTTAGGGTTTAGAGTTTAGTGTTTAGAGTTTAGTGTGGAGTGTGCAACTCTAATCTCTAAACTCTAATCTCTAACCCCTAAACTCTAAACCCTAAACTCTAAACTTCATTCTTTATACATATTCTCAATCACGTCGGCGTAGTTCTTGTAGATGACGTTGCGACGGCTCTTGAGAGTATTTGTGAGCTCACCAGACTCCATTGTGAATGGCTTGGGGAGAAGTGTGAATCGCTTCACCTGCTCGTAGCCTGCAAGTCCCTGTTGGAGTGTCTCGATGCGCTCTGTGAGCATCTTGATAATCTTCGGGTTTGTGCAGAGGTCATTACGGCCGTCGAATGGTATGTTGTTCTCGCGGGCATATTCCTCAAGGAATGGGTAGGCAGGAACGATGAGCGCGGAGACGAACTTGCGCTGGTCGGCTATGATGACAATCTGCTCTACGTATTTATCCACGAGAAGCTTTGCCTCTACAGCCTGTGGGGCTACGTATTTGCCATTGGATGTCTTGAAGAGATCCTTTATTCGCTCTGTGATGTATAGCTCACCATTCTTCAGATAGCCGGCATCGCCTGTGTGGAAATATCCGTCAGCGGTGAAAGCCTCTGCGTTGAGATTGTCGCGCTTGTAGTAACCCTTCGTGATTGTAGGGCCTTTGAGCAGAATCTCGCTGTTCTCGCCAATCTTGATGTCGATACCTTCTATTGGGCGGCCTATAGAACCGATAGTGAAAGGCTCGTCGCGATGGTCGCATGAAACGGTAGCAAGACTCTCGGTAAGTCCGTAGCCGACAATCATCTTTATTCCGATGGAATGGACGAAAACCTCCACTTCTGGTGAAACGGTAGCACCAGCAGTCGGGAAGATGTTTGGCTTGAGGATACCAAGTTCCTTACGGATAAGCGAGAGGACGGTATTGTTTGCAATCTTGTATTTAAGGGCAAGAGTGATTGGAGGTCGCTTACCTTTTGCAAGATATTCTATGTTATGACTTGCACCAATCTCGAGAGCAGAGAGAAGGAGTTTTCTCTGGAATGGAGAGATCTTATCCATCTTCTCCTGAACACCGGCATATACCTTTTCCCAGAAACGTGGAACGGCAGACATACAGGTTGGGTGTGTCTCGCGCATAGACTGCTGTATCTCACGTGGATTGGTGTTGATGATAAGCGTTGCACCTTCATAGAGTGAGAGGAAATCCCATCCACGCTCGAAGATATGAGTGATAGGAAGGAAGGTGATGACGCGGTCTTTTTCCCCGACAGGCACGCATTTGTCGTTTGCCTTGATTGCTGCGTGGAACTGGCTGTAGGTCAACATTACGCCCTTGCTGTCACCAGAAGTTCCAGAGGTGTAGAGGATATTTGCAAGGTCTTCCTCGTTAGCCTGTTTCCAAAGATTCTCTACTTCTGACTGGCGTGGATAGCCATCAGCCATTTTGAGAAGGTCGGAGAAATATATTGATGTGGTGTCGTGGTTGGCACGTACAACCGATGGGTCATAGATAATGATACGCTCAAGTGGCGGACAAAGAGCCTGAACACGACGTGCCTTGTCGTATTGTTCCTGTTCGCCTACGAAGAGAATGCGTATACCGGCATCGTTGATGACATACTGAATCTGCTCCTCGCTGCTTGTTGCGTAGAAAGGAATTGTAACTGCACGGATACCGAATGCTCCGAAGTCGGAACAGATGTACTGAAAGCAATTCTGGGAGAATACACCGATATTCTCCTGCACATGTACACCAAGATTAAGAAGGGCGTTGGAAACACGCTTAACCTTCTCGGCGAATCCTTTCCAGGATATTTCCTTCCAAGTAGCACCACCGAACTCACGGTATATGAATACGGTTCTGTCACCGTATTTCTTTGCCTGTGCATAAGGAAGTTGAGAAAGATGGCATTTTGTAAGCATAATCCAGTATGATGTTAATATTAAATGCAAAAATAATAAATTAAGTCGAAATAAGGAAATGATAAACGTGTTTTTTTGTGTTTGAAGTGGAAAAAAGAGAGAAAACACTCTATTATGTGCAGATTTTTATGTAAGTTTGCAGTCTCAAAACAAGAAATTATGACAACAGAAGAACTTACCCACGAAGCTGTTTCGCTTCTTCAGAAACTCATAGCAACGCCAAGTGTAAGTCGTGATGAAAGCAAGGCTGCCGACATCATGCAGGAGACGATTGAATCCTATGGATTCACCCCAACCCGTGTTGGTAATAATCTTTGGATTCAGTCCGAGGATTGGTCGGATAACAGGCCAACACTATTGCTCAATGCACATATTGACACGGTGAAACCGGTTGCTTCATGGACTCGTGATCCCTTTGCTCCGACTATCGAGGGTGATACTCTGTATGGTCTTGGGAGTAATGATTGCGGTGGCGGACTTGTGTCGCTTCTTCAGGTGTTCAGGGAACTTGTTAATAGCAAGAAACCATTGTCATACAACCTTGTCTATCTTGCTTCATGCGAAGAGGAAGTGAGTGGAGTGAATGGTATCAGAAATGTTATCGACAAATTGCCTAAGATTGATGTCGCCATTGTGGGAGAACCTACTGGTATGCAACCTGCTGTGGCTGAGAAGGGACTTATGGTAATAGATATGACAGCTCATGGAAAATCTGGTCATGCAGCTCGTGGTGAGGGTATCAATGCTATCTATGAGGCACTTGATGATATGTGTTGGATAAGGAATTATAAGTATCAGAAGGTGAGTGATTTCCTTGGTCCTACGGTTATGAATCTTACTGTGGTGAACAGCGGTACTCAGCATAATGTCATACCGGATGAATGTAAGATGATTGTTGATGTCCGTACAAATGAGAACTATGACAATGAGGAAGTGTTCCGTTTCATTGATGAGCATACAAAGAGCGACTGTAAGGCACGCTCATATCATCTCCGTTCTTCAAAGATAAGTCTTGACCATCCACTTGTGAAGCGTTGCGTGGCAATGGGAAAGAAGCCTTTCGGTTCGCCTACATTGAGTGATCAGGCTCTCATGCCTTGGGAGTCGTTCAAACTTGGTCCGGGAGAGTCTTCACGCTCTCATAGTGCCGATGAGTTCATAAGGATTTCAGAGATAAGGGATGCGATAGAGACGTATATCCATCTTATAGCAGATTAGTTTATTCGACTTTTACAAGTTTGGATTTGCCTGAAAGGCAATACTATGAGTAACCGAGGTGCATACTCGACGAAGGAGAGGATGCCCTCGGGTAGAAACTATCGCTATCTTAAATCAGCCTGGAAGGCTGTACCTTATTGACTTTCACGTATGAACTTTCGCGATGTACTGCCCTCCAGGCAGAAGAAGGATTATGAGGCTTAATCCCCGCACATCCTCGTTTCACTCGTATGTACGGGGTTACTTATAGTATTGCCTTCCAGGCAATTCCGAGTTTGCGACTGTCTTGCTGATGAGTTAAAACGAATACCCCATCAACTCAACAAATGATAGCTTCCGCCCGCCATTGAGATAACGACACCGTTCATCTCAAGCATGAAAAGGGCAGAATTTATCGTTCCAATAGGGAGATTTGTACGGATAGCAATTTCGTTAACGTGCAAGTCTCTTTCTTTTAGTGCTTCAACAATAAGAGTCTCATCTGGAGATAATTCAGGGAATAGTTCTCGTTCCATTCCCTCGTTTTTTGCCTTTTCCAGAACGAGATTGCTACCCCAGTTCATTTCCGTGATGAAATCCTCGGCGGAAGTGATGAGTTGTGCGCCGTGTTTGCGTATGAGGTTATTGCAGCCTGCACTATATGGCACATTCACAGCTCCGGGGAATGCGAACACGTCTCGTGAATAGCTGTTGGCAATATCACAAGTGATGAGGCCGCCACCTTTTGCCGCACTCTCTACAAGGATAGTGGCATCACTCATTCCTGCTACGATTCTGTTACGCTGAACGAAGTTGCGTTTTTCTGGTCGTGTGCCACGAGGATATTCTGATAATAATCCACCATGGGAAATCATCTCTTTTGCCGTGTTGCGATGTATGTTCGGATATATGGTGTCAAGTCCGTGAGCAAGCACACCGACAGTATCCATTCCGACTTTCAAGGCATTTCTATGGGCTTGGATATCCACACCATAGGCAAGACCGCTGATAACAAGGATATCAGGGTTTGTTTTCTTCAAATCCTCGATGAAATGGCGGATTATGTCTTGTCCATAGACAGTACATTGACGGGTGCCTATGATACTTATGACCTTTGAAGGGTTGAGATTTCCGTTTCCATAGAAATACAAGACAAGAGGAGCATCCTCACAATGAGTGAGGCGCTGAGGATAGTCCTCGCAACCGAAATGCAAAGCCTTGATGGAGTGTGCCTCGCAGAATTTCAGTTCCTGTTCTGCGAGGGCAAGGGCATCGTCAAGTCCAGAGAGCATCTGCTTCAAGTGAGGAGTTGCTTCTGCTATGGCATTTTCGATATGATGCCTGTTCTCAATAATGGCTGTAGCCGAACCTGCCTCTTGATATAGTTGCATCAACTGAAGAGGAGGTATTTGTGGCTTCAGCATTGTTAGTGCTATTGCGTTAAGTATTTCCATGAGACGATTATTGAGGTGTTAGTAATTATTCGGAGTAGATGACCTGAATGAGCATCTGACCGACAGCTTTTAGTGTGTTGATATCAAGATGTTCCATATCATCGTTTACGGTATGCCATGTAGGACCGAATGCACTCTGCCGACAATCAGGATAGAAAGGAATGACATCAACCGTTGGGATGCCTGCCTTGTTTACTGGTACGTGGTCGTCTGTTATTTGACCACCTACTTCATTCACAAAAACGCTGCTATAGCCTGCATGTCGAGCAGCTGACCATACCTTATCAACGATGGAAGCGGCATATCTCAGCGATAATTGCTCTTGATAGATTTTTGCACCTTGTCCGCCAACCATGTCGAGAAGAATGCCAAACTGAGGTTTGTTGTTTTCTGGAAGGTTTTTAGCCCAGTATTGTGCACCAAGAGCCCAAGTGCTTTCGCTATCCTCACGGTTATCTGCCCATTGTGGGGTTCCATAGTCTTCGGCATCGAAGCATACAAGGTCAACGCCGATAGCAAGTGTAGTGTCATTCTGAAGAAGACGTGCCACTTCGAGCATTACTCCTACGCCTGAAGCACCATCATTTGCTGCAAGGACAGGCTTATGCCAGTTGGTGGAGTCAGGATCATTATCAGCCCATGGACGGCTGTCCCAATGAGCGCAAATAAGAATGCGTCGCTGTGCTTCTGGGTTGAAATGAGCTATGATATTGGTGGAATGGAGTTTTGTGCCATCCCATCCTGTGAGATCTGCCTTCTGTGTCTCTACTTCCATACCAAACCCCTTAAACTTATTGACAATCCATTCCTCACATAGGTCATGAGCCTTGCTGTTCATTGTTCGTGGACCGAAATCGCATTGTGCCTGACAATAAGCCATAGCAGAATCAGCTATGAAAGCAGGACCTACTGGCTGGAGAACTTCTTCTACTTGCTTGTTGCTTTTACAAGAAGAGAAAAGAGTTGCAACTATGAGGAAACTAAGGAAAATGTATTTGCTATTCATATATAAGTTTTTATTTTGCTTTTTGAACCTCTTCCATTACGCGGAGCCAGTTACCTCCCCAAATCTTCGCTATATCACTTTCGGAATAGCGACGACGAAGAAGCTGACGTGTGAACTGCTGGATATCAGAAGCATCTCGCATTCCACAAACGCCACCATCACCATCAAAGTCAGTACCGATACCGACATGGTCAATGCCCATAATGTCTATGGCATGTTCAAGATGCTTGATTCCATCGAGGATATCAGCCTCACCAGTCTTCTGCAAGAATCCGTGATAGAAGGTAGTATGCACGACACCACCCTTTGCTGCTATGGCACGCAATTGATCATCGGTCAGATTGCGTGGATGGTCACAAAGGATGCGGGAGTTGGAATGAGAGCACACAATTGGCTTCTCACTGATTTCAAGGGCATCATAGAAACTCTTCTCACCAGCATGGCTCATATCTACCATGATACCTAGGCGGTTCATTTCTTTGATGACCTGTTCTCCGAATTCAGAAACTCCATTATGGGTGTTACAGCCACGAGCAGAGTCGCAGATATCATTATCGCCATTATGGCAAAGTGTCATATATACTATTCCACGATCTGCAAAATGCCTTAGCTTATCAAGGCTATGCTCAATGGCAAGACCATTCTCTATTCCGAGCATTATGCTCTTCTTGCCCAGTTGCTTATTGGCATAGAGGTCTGCGGATGTTCGGGCAATACCAATATATTGATGTGCTTTAGCAACGGTTGATTCTATGATATCAAATATGGAATCTGCGTAGGTGGATGGTGTAATTGACGTCCCTCGCTTTGGGAAGTTAGGATTTATGTTCTCGTAAAACTCCTGACCTTCCTTCGGCTGTGGAAGATAAGCAACCATGATAGTTGCATCCTGACGACCATCTGTCATCTTATGGAGGTCAACAAGGATACGGCTGTCTCGCTTTGTGAAGTCAACGCCTTCGTGGAAGAACATTGGAGTGTCACAATGGGTGTCGAGAGTAAGGATGCGAGAATGTAGATTTCCCACATTCTTGTATTCCTTTGCAGAGTCAACGAGCCATTTGAACAGAGGAAGTCCATCTTTACCCAGCCATTCAGGATGCCATTGCACCCCCATTACATTCTTGTATTCGGTACTTTCAATAGCTTCGATAATACCATCCTTTGAATGTGCTGTGGCACGGAAAAGAGAGCCTGGATTATCAACAGCCTGATGATGGAAAGAGTTGACGTAGAGGGTGTTGGGTGTTGGGTGTTGGGTGTTGGCGGTTTGGAAAAAGATGCTATGAAGCATACTTCCTTCTTCTACGATAACCGAATGAGTAGCTTCTTCTCTATCTGTATCCTGTGAATGCTTGATTGTAACTTGTGAACTAATATCCTGCGCAACGTGTCCTCCAAGAGCCATTGCGAGAGTCTGAATGCCTCGGCATATTCCCAAAACGGGAATCTGCTTGTTGTATGCAAGACGAGTTAGAATAAGCTCGGCAGCATCGCGTTCCCTGTTAATGTTATGAAGCTTTGGTGAAGGTTCTTCTCCACACCATAGCGGGTTATAGTCTCCACCACCAGTTAGCAGAATACCATCCACTTTCTCAAGAGTGTCGGCAATTATTGCTGTATCGGCAATAGGTGGTATAATAACAGGAACGCCACCGGCGTTGATGATCTGCTTGTAATAGCGATCGCGCACCGTGGCGTCTATATCTGAATAGTTAGCCGTTATGCCAATGACAGGACGGTTCTCTGCTTCTGGAAAGTTCTCGTAAGCAGAAACTAAAAGTTCATCTAAGGAGAAGCTCATACTTCGTATTTATCATGATGAAGAGAGTGGATTACTCTTCTGCGCGAACCGGAATCTCACGCTTGATGCTCTGTTCCAATGAGATAAGTGTCTCTGTTGATACAACACCGTGGATGCATTGCAACTGATTGTTGAGCAAATGCATCAACTGTTCGTTGTCACGAACATAGAGCTTTACGAGCATTGTGTAAGGACCAGTAGTGAAGTGGCATTCCACAATCTCTGGGATATTCATAAGCTGCTTAACCACATCCTTGTACATGGAACCGCGCTCAAGTCGGATACCAACATAGGTACAAGTGCTGTAACCAAGTGACTTTGGGTTTACATCGAAACCGCTACCTGTTATAACGCCGTCTTCAATAAGGTGCTGCACACGTTGGTGGATAGCTGCACGTGATACTCCACATTCTGCTGCTACGTCCTTGAAAGGAATACGGGCGTTGAGAGCCAGGATGCTTAGGATTTTCTTGTCAAGTCTGTCAATTTTTTCCATCTCGATTATTGAGTAATAAATTGGGTTTCTTATAATCTATCGTCAGTGTTTGACTCATATTGTAAGCAAAAGTACTCAATAAACCTGAATTGTGCAACATTTTGACAGAAAAATTATTAAAAAATCGTTATTTTGCTAACAAATTAACACTTTTTGCCATTTCAAGAGCCTTATTTTCGGCAGCTTCCATGATTTCACGCTCTCCAGGTCCCTTGTCGTTGATACCACAGAGGTGCAAAATTCCATGGATAATAACCCTGAACAGTTCTTCTTCGTAGGTCTTGCCAAAGAGTTCGGCATTGCTCTTCACAGTATCAAGACTAATCACAAGATCGCCATTGATGATGTCATCTTCGTCATAGTCGAAGGTGATAATGTCGGTGTAATAGTCATGGCCAAGATACTCGTTGTTGACTTCCAGAATCTTCTCGTCGTCAACGAACATATAACCGACCTCGCCAATCTTACGACCGTACGAAGCGGCTACCTGTTTAATCCATGCAGAAGTGTCGCGTTTGCGAATCTTCGGCATCTTTACGTTTTCTGAATTATAGCTAATCATAAGGATAATTACAAATTACATTACACTTTACCCTTTACCCTTTTCGCTTGGCAAAAACTTACTAACATCTTTCCCGAACATTTCCAACGTTCTTATCATGCTTGATGAGAGTGCGGAAAGCTCTGGACGAGAGTAGAAAAGGATTGTATCTAATCCATCGCTAAGCAACTTGTTGAAGTCTGCTTGGTCACGCTCGTACTCATAATCCTTGATTGAGCGGACACCCTTGACGATAGCCACGGCTTTATGTCTTTCGGCAAGATCTACGGTTAGGTCTGAGTATGCCTCCACAATTACGCGAGAGTCATTCTCATAAACCTTCTTTATCTTGGCTACGCGCTCCTCAATCTCAGGACTCATAAAGCCTTCCTTCGTGCTTTTATCGGGATTGTAGCCAATGCCGATTACAATCCTGTCGAAGATTTTAAGTGCACGCTCCACTATGTCTGCGTGACCGATAGTGAAGGGATTGAATGTGCCGGTGAAAAGTGCTGTCTTCATATCTTAATCAAAGAATGATGGACTTATGATGTTACTATTAGTGCGATACATATCCCTGCCAAGATGGTTGTAGGCAAGTTCTGTGACCATACGACCTCTTGACGTTCTCTTGAGGAAACCTTCCATGATGAGGTAAGGCTCATAAACATCCTCTATGGTTCCTGCATCCTCGCCAATAGCTGTTGCGATAGTTCCGATACCCACAGGACCACCTTTGAACTTATCGATGATGGTTGTGAGAATCTTGTTGTCGATATCATCAAGGCCGTATTCATCGATGTTTAGGGCGGTGAGAGCAACCTTTGCTATCTTTGTGTCGATACTGCCGTTACCTTTCACCTGAGCGAAATCGCGCACACGACGGAGAAGACCATTAGCGATACGAGGCGTACCTCTTGAACGACGTGAAATCTCATCTGCAGCCTCGTCATTTATAGGCATTCCGAGAAGTCGGGCAGAACGTTTTATGATACGTGAGAGAGTATCAGGATCGTAGTATTCAAGGTGCATATTAATGCCGAAACGAGCACGCAGAGGAGCTGTGAGAAGTCCGCTACGGGTAGTGGCACCAATAAGCGTGAATGGGTTGAGGTCTATCTGAATAGAACGTGCAGACGGACCCTTATCTATCATGATATCAATACGATAGTCCTCCATTGCCGAATACAGGTATTCTTCTACAACGGGAGAAAGACGATGAATCTCATCGATGAAGAGCACATCGTTGGTTTCAAGGGATGTGAGGATACCGGCAAGGTCGCCCGGTTTGTCGAGCACAGGACCGGAAGTGATCTTGAAACCCACGCCGAGTTCGTTGGCAATGATGTTGCTGAGAGTCGTCTTGCCAAGTCCCGGAGGTCCATGGAGTAGGGTGTGGTCGAGAGGTTCTCCACGGAACTTTGCAGCTTCCACAAAGACCTGCAGATTCTCCACAACACTCTTCTGACCACTGAAATCCTCGAATTGCAGCGGACGTAAAGCCTTCTCAAACTCCTTCTCGGAACTTGATATGCGTTCATCGTGTATGTTGAAGTCTTCTGTCATGAGGGGCAAAGTTACTCATTTTTCTTGAATAGGCAAAAAATATGAGCATATAATTCTCGTTTTTCGGCTATTTATATTATTTTTGTAGCGGAAAAGAAATCACTCACCTGAAATCCGGTTTGAATGAACATATCAGAAGCAACTATCGATTTTGTTTGCAAGCATGCAAATGATGATGTAAGGAAACTCGCGCTCTCGGCAAAGAAAGCGGAGGGGCTTGACCTGTCATTTGCCCTTGACCAGATAGCTGGTAGACAGAAGGCGCGAGTTAAGCTTCCTTCGTGGTTTGCTTTGGCTGATAGGGCTCTGGGTGAGGGTGAGACCTTGGATGAGGCTCATTTCCTTGTCTTTCCGCCGCATATCTCGATGGAGCAATGCTCATCTGAGCAGACAGCAAAATATAAAAAGCGCGTTCTTGATAGGGTTCTCTCCTCTATTTTCGACCAATCATGGTCGAAAAATATCCATTTCATCGATATAGCCGGCGGCTTCGGCGTGGATTTCTCCTATCTTGCGCAAGGCTTTGCTGAGGCCACATACGTGGAGCGCCAGGAGCATCTATGTGAGATAGCAAGGCATAACTTCCCGTTGCTCGGTTTGCCTCATGCGAATGTCATTTGTAAGGAACTTGAAACTCCGCTTGAACTCCCATTCTTAGGAAACGGACTTGGAAAGGACTTGGAAAGGACTTGGAACGGACTTATAGCGGACCTGCGAGAGACTGTAGTCTTTATAGATCCTGCCCGTCGTGATACTAATGGCAACAGAACGTATGCTATTGGCGATTGTACCCCAAATATCCTCGATTTCATCGGGGAATTGCTGAAGAAAACGGCTGTTGTGATGGTTAAGCTATCGCCTATGCTTGATTGGCATCAGACGGTAGTGGATATAAATCGTGCTTCTGGTTCGGGTAATGCTGTTAGGGAAGTTCATATCGTGTCAACTCAGAATGAGTGTAAGGAGCTGTTGCTCGTGCTTTCTGAGAGATATGAGAGTGAGATGCAGGTGTATTGCGTGAATGATGACGAGGTGTTTGTTTTTACTCCAAGTGAAACCAGATTCAAGACATTAGAAGTGAAGCCGTCAAAAAAACTCTTTGTGCCAAATGCCTCTGTGATGAAAGCCGGGTGTTTCCCAGAAATAGAAGCACGCTTTGGCATAAGGCAGATTGCACGTAACTCGCATCTCTTTATTGGAAGTGAGGATGTTGTAGGCTTTCCTGGTCGTGTGTTTGATATTGAATGTGTCACGACAATGAATAAGAAGGAGTTGAAAAAGGCTCTAGATGGAATTGATAGGGCGAACATCTCGGTCAGGAACTTCCCTCTTTCGCCAGAACAGCTTCGTAAAAGATTAAAAATCAAAGATGGTGGTGATGTCTATTTGTTTGCTACAACGGACGAAAATGATGAACATATTATATACGTGTGCAAAAGGTGATATGTTATAATAGCAATCTATGCGCTAAAAATACAATATTTTTGCACTTTGTCCTATTTTGGCCGTAAAAACCAAAATACTTGCTCAAAAATTTGGTTATATTATAAATTATGTGTAAATTTGCACGGATTTATTTTTGAGTACGGAAAATGTCCGTGCTTTTGATGTATAATTAAGACAATAAAAATTTTTTTTCATTACGATGAACGTAATTTCAAAAACAGTCTCTCTTCCTGATGGTCGTCAGATCACCATTGAGACCGGTAAGCTCGCAAAGCAGGCTGATGGTTCATGTACCCTGAAGATGGGTAACACAGTGCTCCTCGCCACTGTTTGCGCAGCAAAAGATGCAGTTCCTGGAACAGATTTCATGCCACTGCAGGTTGAGTATCGCGAGCAGTACGCTGCAGCAGGTCGTTTCCCTGGTGGCTTCACAAAGCGTGAGGGCAAGGCAAGTGACGAGGAAATCCTCACATGTCGTCTTGTTGACCGCGCACTCCGCCCACTGTTCCCAAGCGATTTCCACGCAGAGGTTTATGTTAATGTTCTCCTCTTCTCTGCTGACGGCGTAGATCAGCCTGATGCACTTGCAGGTTTCGCTGCTTCATGTGCACTGGCATGTTCAGATATTCCATTTGAGTGCCCAATCTCTGAGGTACGTGTAGCTCGTATCAATGGCGAGTTTGTTATTAACCCTACTTTCGAACAGATGAAGGAAGCAGATATGGACCTTATGGTAGGTGCTACTGCTGACAACATCATGATGGTTGAGGGTGAGATGAAGGAGGTTCAGGAGGCTGACCTTCTCAATGCCCTTAAGGCTGCACACGCTGCTATCAAGCCAATGTGTGAGCTCCAGAACGAGCTTATGAAGGAACTTGGTACTGACAAGAAGCGTGAGTACTGCCACGAGGTTAACGACGATGAGCTTAAGGAGCAGGTTAAGACCGAGTGCTACCAGAAAGCTTATGACGTTGTTAAGCAGGCTCTTGAGAAGCACGCTCGTGCAGAGGCTTTCGAGGCTATTATCACAGAGTTCAAGGAGAAGTATGCTGCTGCTCACACAGACCTCACAGAGGATGAGCTTGAGGAGAAGAATACTCTCGCTGACAAATACTATCACGATGTAGAGAAGGACGCTATGCGTCGTTGTATCCTTGATGAGGGTGTTCGTCTTGACGGTCGTAAGACTGACGAGATCCGTCCTATCTGGTGCGAGGTTTCTCCACTTCCAATGCCTCACGGCTCTTCTATCTTCACTCGTGGTGAGACACAGTCTCTCACAACTTGTACCCTCGGTACAAAGCTCGACGAGAAGATGGTTGACGGTGCACTTGAGAAGTACTACATGAAGTTCCTTCTCCACTATAACTTCCCTCCATTCTGTACAGGTGAGGCTAAAGCTCAGCGCGGTGTAGGCCGTCGTGAGATTGGTCATGGTCACCTCGCATGGCGTGGTTTGAAGGGGCAGATTCCTGAGGATTTCCCTTACACAGTTCGTGTAGTTTCTCAGATTCTTGAGTCAAACGGTTCTTCTTCAATGGCTACTGTATGTGCTGGTACTCTTGCTCTTATGGATGCAGGTGTTCCAATGAAGAAGCCAGTTTCAGGTATCGCAATGGGTCTTATCAAGAACCCAGGTGAGGATAAGTATGCAGTTCTTTCTGATATCCTTGGTGATGAGGATCACCTTGGCGATATGGACTTCAAGACAACAGGTACAAAGGACGGTCTTACAGCTACTCAGATGGATATCAAGTGTGACGGTCTGTCATACGAGATTCTTGAGAAGGCTCTTGCACAGGCAAAGGCTGGTCGTGAGCACATCCTTGGATGTATCACTAACACGATTGCTGAGCCACGTAAGGAGCTTAAGCCACAGGTTCCACGTATCGTTGAGATTGAGATTCCTAAGGAGTTCATCGGTGCTGTTATCGGTCCTGGCGGTAAGATCATCCAGCAGATGCAGGAGGAGACAGGTGCTACTATCACTATCGACGAGGTTGATGGTGTTGGTAAGGTACAGGTTTCTGCTCCAAACAAGGAGTCTATCGATGCTGCTCTCTCTAAGATCAAGGGTATCGTAGCTATCCCAGAGGTTGGTGAGGTTTATGAGGGTACAGTTCGTTCTATCATGCCTTACGGATGTTTCGTTGAGATTCTCCCAGGTAAGGATGGTCTGCTCCATATCTCAGAGATTGACTGGAAACGTCTTGAGACAGTAGAAGAGGCAGGTATCAAGGAGGGTGACAAGATTACCGTTAAGCTCCTCGAAATCGACCCTAAGACTGGTAAGTACAAGCTCTCTCATCGTGTACTCGTAGAGAAGCCAGCTGATTATGTTGAGCGTGAGCGTCGTCCACGTCCAGAGCGTGGTGAGCGTCGTCCTCGTCCAGAGCGCGGTGAGCGTCGCCCACGTCCAGAGCGTCGTAATGAGAATCATGAGGCTCACGAGCCAAAGGATTTCAATGACTCTCTCGATCACGAAATGTAATATAGATAACATGAATTAATATGTGGAGGATGTGCATAGGCACATCCTCCTTGTTTTTTCTGTATAAATGTGAGGATTGATTTGTTTGTTATGACTCGGACAAATACCATATTTATGGGATTGTATGCGTTAATCATCTCAAAATGCTTTGTTTCCTCAGTATTATTTCGTATCTTTGCATCCTAAAATTAGACAAATGGCTAAATACGATATAAATAAGGTAAGGGAAGATTTTCCTATTCTCTCTCGTGAGGTTTATGGAAAACCTCTCGTATATCTTGATAATGGTGCTACGACACAGAAACCTCTCTGTGTGCTCGATGCTATGCGTGAGGAGTATCTCAACGTGAATGCTAATGTGCATCGTGGGGTACACTATCTATCGCAACAGGCAACCGATCTTCATGAGGCTGCCCGTGAGAAGGTTCGCCAATTTATCAACGCAGGGAATACTTTTGAGATTATCTTCACACGTGGAACCACAGAGTCAATGAACCTTGTGGCAAGCTCTTTCTGTGACGGTTTTCTGAAAGAAGGAGATGAGGTCGTGATTTCCACAATGGAGCACCACTCCAATATCGTACCTTGGCAGTTGCAGGCTTTGAAGAAGGGTATCGTGCTTCGCGTCATCCCTATGAGCGATGAGGGCGTGCTTGATATGATTGCTTTTGAGGCTTTGCTTTCAGAGAAGACAAAACTTGTGAGTGTGGCTCATGTTAGTAATGTGCTTGGTACTGTGAATCCTGTGAAGGAAATAATCCGTAAGGCGCATGAGCGTGATATTCCTGTACTTGTGGATGGTGCCCAGAGTGCTCCTCATATTGCCATTGACGTTCAGGATATGGATTGCGATTTCTTCGCTTTTTCCGGACATAAGATGTATGGTCCTACGGGTATAGGCGTGCTTTATGGCAAGGAGAAATGGCTTGAGAAGATGCCTCCATATCAGGGTGGTGGTGAGATGATTGGTACTGTTTCCTTCGAGAAGACAACATATGCAGAGCTTCCTTTCAAGTTCGAGGCTGGAACACCTGATTATGTAGCTACACATGGTTTGGCACGTGCTATAGACTATATGCTCAACCTTGGTATTGACAATATAACCGCTCATGAGCAGGAACTCACCAAGTATGCTATGGAGAAGATGCAGGCTATTGAGAATATGCGAATCTTCGGTACAGCTCCGGAAAAGGATGCTGTTATAAGTTTCCTTGTTGGTGACATTCATCATCTTGATATGGGTACTCTTCTTGACCGTCTTGGGATAGCTGTTCGTACAGGACATCATTGTGCAGAGCCTCTGATGCACAGGCTTGGCATTCAGGGTACGGTTCGTGCATCCTTCGCTCTATATAATACTAAGGAGGAAGTAGATACTCTCGTTGCAGGAATAGAACGTGTAAGTAAGATGTTCTAATGGAGAAGCTTAGGACAATAGAGATGAATCGCCTTTCCGTGGAGGAATTCCACGAGGCGAAGAAGATGCCATTGGTAGTGGTATTGGATGATGTGCGCTCTTTATATAATGTGGGAAGCGTTTTTAGAACTGCTGATGCTTTTCGTGTTGAGGCTATATACCTTTGTGGCATTACAGCAACGCCAAATGGTACTCTCAAAGCTCAGCAGGAGATTCATAAGACTGCTCTTGGGGCAGAGGAAAGTGTGGAATGGAAATACTTCGCCAATGCTCTTGAGGCAGTAAGGGAGTTGAAGGCGAGAGGATATAAGGTACTTGCTGTTGAGCAATGTCACGGCTCTACTATGCTTCAGAACTATGCCATAGACAATCAGCCATGTGCCGTTGTTCTCGGTAATGAGGTGAAGGGCGTTCATCAAGAGGTTATTGATGAATGTGACGGATGTCTTGAAATCCCTCAGTTTGGTACTAAGCATTCACTTAATGTATCCACAACGGCAGGAATCATTATCTGGAAGTTTGCAGAGGCTGCCCTTTGATTTGCGATTTATACCATGATTATTTATAGTAACATAGGGAAGGAAATACGGGTATAATCATGTGGATGTTGTAAATATGGGTGGATTGATGATGAATATCATAACTATCCTGACCATATTTTTACTTTTTTTTACTTTTTTTAGTAATAAATTTTGCCGATTCGTTTTTTAATTGTACCTTTACACCCGAAAATTGGAAACAGATTCCATCTTATGGAGAAAATGCCTGTTTTCTTCGTGTGAAGATTCACTCGAAAACCTAAATCTGACACCCCTCTGTGAGTGATAATTAATATTTCATCAGACTAAACCCAAAAAGACGATATAAATTTAACTAAAAAAGAAAGATGATGAGAAAACGTTTGTTCTTTGTGCTTACTCTGTTTGCTGTGTGCTCTTTGGCATTCGGACAGAAGAAGTTCTCCAAAATTACAGCAGCTGATTTTGCTACCCCTTCGGAGGCTGCAGATTCTTCAGTAGATGCAGTGTATATCTACGAGATCGGTGATACCCATTTTGATGCTTCCGGAAACGGTCTTATTATGCAAACTCAGGTCAAGGTTCGTATGCAGATCGTGACAGAGAAAGGTAGAGACTATGCCAATAGATCTATTGTCTATTATCATAATCCCAAGCTTTCTACAAGTCAGAATGAAAACGTAATGAACATAGATGCTGCTTCTTATAATCTTGTTGATGGCAAGGTTGTAAAGACCAGTATGTCAAGTAAATATATATTCAAGGAGCAGACAACAGATAAGTTGATGCGCTTGAAATTCTCTATTCCTGAGGTAAAGGTAGGATCTATCATTGAATATAAGTTTATACTTACAAGTCCTCGATATGCAGACATACCTACGTGGGTGTTCCAGCATTCAGAACCTGTAAGATATACCTATTATACTGCAACTATTCCAGAATGGTATAAGTATCATGTGGAACTTCGTGGCTCTTCTACATTGAAGAGTAAGCAGGATCGTACCACCCTTCAGGTTATGTTGCGAGGAGGCACAGTGTCATTGGATGCTACGAGATATACTTTCGAGGGTGAGAATCTGCGTGCCTTAAAGAATGAGAAGTTCATCTATTGTCAGGATGATTATGCACAGCGTGTGGATTTTGAGCTTAGAGGCGTAGAGGTTCCTGGTGAGGTATATAAGAACTATACCAGCACATGGAATGATGTTCGCAAGTATCTTCATGATGAATATGATATGGATTCACGTCAGAAAATAAAGAATCCATATGCAGAGGAGATGAAGTCACTTGACCTTGAAGGTAAGTCTGTCGGTGCCAAGGCCTCGCTCATCCTTGCATTCCTCAAGAGCAAGTTGAAATGGAATAAGGAATATAAGTTGTATTGTAAGAATCCGTTGGGAGTTCTTAAAGAAGGCAAGGGCTCGAATATAGAGCTCAACTATATTTATATGTCAATGCTGAGGGATGCAGGTATCAAATCAACTCCTTTGCTTATCAGGGCACGTTCTAAAGGACGTCTGCCAATGACCTATGCAAGTATAGATAAACTGAACACGTTTGTCGTTGCCTTCCCTGATGAAAACGGAGCTTTGCTCTTTGCAGATTGTTCTTCTGACTATGGAGATGTCAACGTATTGCCAGATGACTTGATGGCAGAAGGTATTCTGTATGACCCTAATATTACGAAGACTCCTAATGAGGGTGCAGTAAGAGGTGAGATATATGCCCTTTCTGATATCAGGGGTAATGCAACAAATACCCGTATCAATTGTGTTGTAACTCCTGATGGTCAATTGGCAGGACAGAGAATAAACACCCATATTGGTTATAATGCATTGTCTTATAAGGAATCCTATCACGAGATGGAGGATAGCCTTGCTATGATTGAGAAAAAAGAGAAGGGCCTTGAGTGCAAGATTTCTTCTTTCAGAACAAGGAATGCCGAGGGCGTAGGTCGTGCTGTTGAGGAGAGAATACGTTTCTCTAAAGAGACAATTGTTGATGGTGACAAGATATACTTCAACCCTATTGTCTTTGCAGATGAGAAGACGAACTATTTCATCAAGCCAGATCGTGTGCTGCCTGTAGAGTTCCCTGCTGCCCAGACTACTACGATAACTTCGGTAGTTACACTTCCAGAAGGATATGTAGTTGAGGAGATGCCTAAGCCTGAGACTGTTCAGCTGCCTGGCTATCTTGCTGTTACCATTTCCTTCGAGATGCAGGAAAATAATCTTGTGACAAAATACCAGAGTATTGTTGACAATACCTTTATTCCTGCTACAGAGTACGCTAATCTTCAGGAATTCTGGAATAAGGTTCTGAAGATAAACTCTATGATGGTTTGCCTGAAGAAATCTTAACGATCTTCTATGAAACGACTTTGTTCTACAATATTATTATGTTCTGTAGCAGCTTTTGCTGTTGCTCAGGATGTTTGGCGTGCGTCTGACATAGCCGACTCGCTGAAACGTGAGGCCTATTCCGTGGTGCGTGACTATCAGGCCACGGTTACTGCCAGTTCGAAGAAATCAATGACTACGCATTATCGTAGGGTAGTTACTATTCTCAACAAGAAAGGTGATGACCATGCTTTGTGGAACTGTACTACGGATGATTTCTCGCAGCTTACCTCATTTAGCGGAAAGATATACGACGAGCAGGGCAGGGTGAAACAGAAGCTGAAGCGTAGTGATGTACATACGTCACAGTACTCTCAGCATCTTGCAACAGACAACCAGAAGAATTATGTAGAACCACCAGTCATGGACTATCCATATACTATAGAATATGACTGGGAGGTGAAGTCGTCAAATGGTTATGTGGAATATGATTTCTTCTCTCCTGTATGGTATGACCGTCAGGCTTTGGAGAAAGCATCATTCAAGGTAACTGTTCCTACGGGTACAAAGATCAGATACATGGGCTTGCCTCATGAGCAGAATCCTCAGAAGCAAGGAGATGGAAAGAATGACGTGTATGTATGGAATATGCCTGCGATGCGTTGTTTAATAGACGAGGAGTATGACGATCATTCCTTGTATATCTGCCCATCTGTTATTGCAATTCCTTATGAGTTTGTGTTTGGCGAAAGCTCTGGCATTCTCGATACTTGGGAGAACAAGGGTAAGTGGTATTATCAGCTTGCTGAAGGCAGGGGTACTCTTTTGCCTGCCGACAAGCAGAAGGTAAAGGAACTTACTGCTAATTGCACAAGCGACAAGGAAAAGATAGCTGCTCTTTATAAATATCTTGGGGAGAAAACTCGCTATGTCAGTATTCAGCTTGGCATTGGCGGTTGGCAACCTATGAAGGCAGAGGAAGTCGGCAAGACTGGTTTTGGTGATTGTAAGGCTCTTACCAACTATATGCAGGCTTTGTTGAAAGAGACAGGCATAGAGTCATGCCAGACTATCATCAGTACACGCTATTCTGAGTTACTGAAGGATTTCCCAAATATGCACCAGACAAACCATGTTATTCTGACCATACCACAGGCAGATGGAAGTAATATGGTTGTGGAATGTACTAATCCTCAGTTGCCTCTCGGTTTTATTTCAGGAGACTATGCCGGACATCAGGCTTTGCAGGTTGTTAATGGTATGGGTAAGTTGATTCGCATTCCTGAATATACTCCTGATAACAATTACGAGACGTTAGTTGCAGATGTTCAGTTGCAGGCTGATGGAAAGTCTGTTATCAAGTTCTCTGCCGACCACTATGGTGAGCGCTATGAAGGTGTTCGTTCAATTGTCTATCAGGATGACAAGAAACGTAAGGAGCGTGTCGGTCATTGGATTAGCCTTCAGGATCCTGTTGTGGAGAGTGTTAAGGTGAATGAGACAAAGACTGGTGTTCCGCATCTCGATGTGCAGAGTGAGGTGAAGGGAACATACGGTAAGGTGAATGGCAATAAGATTTTTATCAATTGTAATCCTTTCCGTGATATTCACACACCACGTTTCCGTAAGGATAGGACTCGTCCTATTATTGCTGAAAGCACATACCGCTTTGACGATGAGATAAGGATTTCCCTTCCTGAGGGTTATGTCTATCCAGCAGGACAGAGTGCAGATTCTTCTACAACTGATTTTGGAAGCTACACCCTTGACATCAAACAGGATGGTCAGAAACTTATAATAAAGACTTGTATTACAATCAACAAGGGCAGATTTGATATCAGTCGTAAGGATGATTTCGCAGGTTTCCGCGAGAAAGCATCAAAGATGTTTAGGAAACAGATAATAGTAGAAAAGAAATAAGACATTCTTTCGTCTTTTCTTCTAATTGCATCTGCTCTGTCTTTGTTGATCCTCCGAACCAAACTCGATGAACCTTCGCTCTTTGTTCGCTCTAAGAGCGGACTTTCATCGAGTTTGGTTCCTTGGAATATAGGAAGTACTTCGAATTTAGAATGGAGGTAAAGGCGTAAAGTGGAGAGATAAGTCTTCGGATTGTAATGGATAATAATCAGTAGAAGTGGAATATTATAGTGCTTCTGAAAGTATTCTCGAAACAAAAGGTGTTATGAATTATAGGTTAGCAACTATCGATGATTTTGAGGAAATCATCGATATATATCGTTCTGCCATTGATGCTATGAATGCTGATGGTATAATGCAATGGGATGAAATCTATCCTACTGCAGATGATATCCGCAAGGATATAGAGACTCAAGAGATGTATGTTGGTTTGAAAGATTCCCAAATTTGTGTTGCCTATACTCTTAATAAGGAGTGTGATGCTCAGTATCAGAATGCTTCATGGCTTGGTGGTATAAACTATATCGTTGTGCATCGTCTGTGTGTGGCTCCAGAGTTTCAGCATCAGCATATTGCGAGAGAGACGATGCTGCATATTCATAATGAGTGTAGAGGATATGGTATTAAGTCTGTGCGTCTTGATGCCTTCACAGAGAATCCATACGCCCTCGCACTTTATGAGAACTTAGGATATCAGAAGCGTGGAGAGGCTGTATGGCGAAAGGGAAAGTTCAACCTTTATGAACTTCTTCTTTAGTCTTATCTCAGAAGTTGTTTAGTTGAAATGGAATATCGTAGTACTTCTGAACGTTTCCCCAGGTCTTAGAATTGTAGAAGGCCATTGTGGGTTGTTTGGTGAATCTGGGAAATGCATAGTCTCGAAACAGACGGCATTTCTGCGATTATGAGGCTTTCCGTTCTTGCCAATCATATTTCCTTTGTGCCCGTTGGCTGTATAGATCTGCAAAGCAGGCTCGGTGGTATAGACTTCTATGGTCATATCTGTATGATTATCCACGAGACGAGCTGCAAGTCTTGATAAATCCCCATTTGTATTCAGTTTATAGCAATGGTCATAGCCTTTGGTTACATTAAGCTGGATGTTTGGGGCATCTATTCTTTCACCTATGAGATGAGGTGTACGGAAATCGAATGGGGTATCTTTTACAGCAGCCAGTTTGCCTGTTACTCGTTTGCTCATATCATATAGCGCAAAACTGTCTGCGTCAAGCCATAGCTCTTCTTCAAGCACATTAGAGGCATGGTCACCTGTGAGATTGAAGAAATTATGATTGGCAATATTGACAACGGTAGGTTTTGTGGTTGTCGCCTTATAGTCAATACGGAGATCCTGCTTCTGGGTAAGCGTATAGGTCACGTCGAGTGTCAGCTCGCCCGGAAACCCATTTTCCCCGTCAGGAGAGACATAACGCATGGTAATAGTGCTGTCATTATGAGAGAGAATATCCCACATTCGCTCAGAGAAGTTAGGGGAACCGCCATGAGAACAATCTCCGTGATGCCTAATCTGGAGCATATATTCATTATCGTCTATTTTCAGATATCCTCCCGTTATTCTGCCTATGTATCTTCCAACTACAGCACCAAAATTCTGCCTTTCCAACGTGTATTGGTCAAGACTGTCAAAACCAAGGGCGATGTCTGTATTTCTGAATTTTAGCTGCTGAATACGTGCTCCATAATCCATCACCTTCATTTCCAGGTTTGGGGCATGAAGGGTGTAGGTCTTGATTTCTTCTGGCTGTGCATAGGAGAATAAGGATATGGAGATAAGTATGAGGCTAATAATGTATTTATTCATTGGATATAGAGTAATTAGTTACTATTTGGGGACAAAGATAACATTTTTTCTGAAATTTTTATTATCTTTGCCGGAAAAATTTGTAAAAAACATGCTAAAGAATCACTTTTACGAGGGAAAGATAGAAGCTGGATGTGATGAGGCAGGAAGAGGATGCCTCGCAGGCTCGGTTTTTGCTGCAGCTGTGATATTGCCAGACAACTATCAGAATGATATGCTGAATGACTCTAAGCAACTCACGGAGAAGAAACGCTATCAGCTTCGTGAGCAGATAGAGCGTGATGCCGTAGCATGGGCTGTCGGAATAGTTACAGCAGCCGAGATTGATAAGATCAACATCCTTAATGCCTCTATCCTCGCTATGCACAGGGCTCTCGACCAGTTAAAAGTGAGACCTGAGGCTATAATTGTAGATGGCAATAAGTTCAAGCCATATCGTGAGCCTATAGGAAATAATGCAAAGCTCTCTTCTTTTGAGAGAAAGGAGGGAGAGCCACTTCCTCATACCACTATCGTAAAGGGTGACGGAAAATACCTTGCTATTGCTGCTGCCTCAATTCTTGCAAAGACATACAGGGATGACTATATGAATGAGATTGATACAGAATATCCTGCATATCAATGGAAGAAGAACAAGGGTTACCCAACCAAGGCTCATTATGCTGCTATTCGCGAGATTGGACCTTCTCCTTATCACAGACTTACGTTCAAAGGTGTTGTCGATACGCAGTTAGAAATAGACTTTGATAACTAACGTGGCTCTATTGTACCTCCCATGTAAGTCCGTACCAAAGTCGGTGTAAGTCCCATTTTCCGCCCATTCTATGGAACGGACCAGAAGCGGACTAGAAGCGAAGGAGAAGCGGACCTGAAGTAAATGAAAAGAGAAAAATGAATATCATATACAGAAAGTTGACGGAGAATGATCTGGAAACGTTCATCAATATGCGCATAAATCAGTTGCGTGAAGAAGGTGCAACGGATGAAATGGATTTATCTCCAGCTCTGATGGATTATTACCAGCGACATTTGGCAAATGGAACATTTGTTTCATGGCTTGCTCTGGATGGAGATAAGATTATAGGCACAAGTGGAATGTCGTTTGTTGAAAAGCCACCGTATTTCGGTTGCCCCACAGGACGGATAGGTCTTTTATCCAGTATGTACACAAATCCAGATTATCGTCGTCAGGGAATTGCAAGAGAGCTGTTAAGAAGGGTTGTGGAAGAAGCACGCGCTTATGGCTGTGGTACGGTTCAGATTACTGCCTCAGATATGGGTGTCTTGCTATATTCGAACTTCGGTTTTGTAAAGAATAAGAATTTTATGCAGTATAAGTTATAGATGTTTTTCTCCCCTAAATTGCAAAGACGACTTTATAATTTCCCGCACACTTACATCGTAAGTGCAAGAAAACAGGCGCGAAGTTTGTGAATGTCGCAGATTTTTAGTAATTTTGCGCCCCGAAAGAAGAGATTGTAAACAGTAAAATTCAATATAGTAAAAAAATTATGGCAAAGAAAGCTCTTTTGATGATTCTCGACGGATGGGGAATCGGCAAGCATGGTAAGGGTGACGTTATCTTCAACACCCCAACACCTTATCTGGATTACCTCCAGGCAGTTAGCAGTGTATCACAGCTCCAGGCTTCTGGTGAGGATGTAGGTCTGCCTGACGGTCAGATGGGTAACTCTGAGGTAGGTCACCTTAACATTGGTGCAGGTCGTATCGTATATCAGGACCTCGTTAAGATTAACCGCGCTTGTAAGGACGGTTCCATCGCTAAGAATCCTCAGGTAGTAGAGGCTTACACATACGCTAAGGAGAATGGCAAGAAGCTCCACCTCATGGGTCTTACCTCAAATGGTGGTGTTCACTCTTCACTCGACCATCTCTTCAAGCTCATCGAGGTAGGTAAGGAATATGGTCTAAAGAACCAGACTTTCGTTCATTGCTTCATGGACGGTCGTGACACAGACCCACGTTCTGGTAAGGGCTTCATCGAGCAGCTCACAGAGGTTTGTAAGGCTAACGACGCAGCTATCGCAAGCATCATCGGTCGTTTCTATGCAATGGACCGTGACAAGCGTTGGGAGCGTGTTAAGGAGGCTTATGATCTTCTCGTTTCTGGCACAGGCAAGAAGGCAACTGACATGGTTAAGGCTATGCAGGAGAGCTATGACGAGGGTGTAACTGACGAGTTCATCAAGGCTATCAGCAACGCTAACGTAAACGGTAATATCGAGGAGGGTGACGTTGTTATCTTCATCAACTTCCGTAACGACCGTGCTAAGGAGCTTACTCAGGTTCTCACCCAGGAGAACATCGAGGATATGAAGACTATCCCAGGTCTGAAGTACTATTGTATGACTCCATATGACGCAAACTTCAAGGGCGTTGGCATCCTCTTCCCTAAGGAGAACGTTACAAATACTCTCGGCGAGTATCTCTCTCAGCAGGGTAAGAAGCAGCTCCACACAGCAGAGACCGAGAAGTACGCTCACGTAACATTCTTCTTCAATGGTGGTCGTGAGGCTCCATACGAGGGTGAGGATCGTGTACTCGTTGCTTCTCCAAAGGTAGCTACATACGACCTCAAGCCAGAGATGTCAGCTTACGAAGTTAAGGATAAGCTCGTTGCAAACATCAAGAAGAATGAGTATGACTTCATCGTTGTAAACTTCGCTAATGGTGATATGGTAGGTCACACAGGCGTTTACAATGCTATCGCAAAGGCAGTTCACGCAGTTGACAATTGTGTTCGTGACGTTATCGAGGCTGCTAAGGAGACTGGTTATGAGGCTATCATCATTGCTGACCACGGTAATGCTGACAACGCTATCAACGAGGATGGTACTCCTAACACAGCACACTCTCTCAACCCAGTTCCATTCATCTATGTTACTGACAACAACTCAGCAACAGTAAAGGATGGTCGTCTGGCTGACGTTGCTCCTTCTATCCTCCACATCATGGGATTGGAGAAGCCTGCTGATATGACAGGTGAGAACCTCATTGTAGATTAATTAAACTATCCCAACTTTTCGCTTATGGAAGTTAAAATAGCGGATTCTTGGAAAGAAATATTACAGAGTGAGTTTGACAAGGAGTACTTTGTCAGACTCACTCAATTTGTTAAGGCTGAATATGCTTCCGGCAGATGTTATCCTCCGGGAAATGAGATTTTCAACGCCTTTTCGCTTTGCCCTCTTGAGAAGGTGAAGGTTGTTCTGCTTGGTCAGGATCCTTATCACGAGCCGGGACAGGCAGAAGGCCTTTGCTTCTCGGTAAAGGATGGAATACCTTTGCCTCCCTCTCTTATTAATATATTTAAAGAGGTGAAGGAGGATGTCGGTAGTGTGCCAGAACTTTCAGAGGTAGCTGCTCAGAGAGGTCAGCGAATGTATAACGGTTCGCTTCGCAGATGGGCGGAGCAGGGAGTTCTTCTTCTCAACGCTACCCTTACTGTTCGTGAGCATCAGGCTGGCTCTCATCAGAGACAAGGCTGGGAAACCTTTACGGATGCTGTCATCAAGGCAGTTTCTGATACCCAAGAGCATGTTGTGTTCATCCTCTGGGGTGGATATGCGAGAAGTAAGAAGTATCTTATCGACAAACAGAAACATTTGATTCTGGAGTCTGTTCACCCGTCGCCACTATCTGCCAATAGGGGAGGGTGGTTCGGTAATCATCATTTCTCTCAATGTAATGCCTATCTCGAGCAGCATGGTAAGGAGAAGATAAACTGGTAAATTGTAAATAGTAAATTGAAAATAGCTTGATGCTTCCAATGGTACAGATAGGTGATGTTATCGTGTCACCTGATATTTTTACGGAATACTTCTGTTGCGACCTTGAGAAATGCAAGGGCGAATGTTGTGTTGAGGGTGATGCTGGTGCTCCTGTAACCCTTGAGGAAGTGGGTGAGCTTGAGAATGTCCTTGAGGTTGTTTGGCCGGATCTTAGTGCTCAGGCTCAGGCTATAATAGACAAACAGGGCGTTGCCTATACTGATCAGGAGGGTGATCTTGTCACGAGTATCGTGGGAGGTAAGGATTGCGTGTTCACTTATTACGATGACCTTGACATCGGCACAAAGGAAAAGCCATGTGTGGTGAAGAATTGCTGTCTATGTGCTACGGAAAAGGCGTTCCGAGCTGGTAAGACCAGTTGGTGCAAGCCTATCAGTTGTGCGCTCTATCCTATCCGTGTGGCAAATCTCAGCAACGGTCTTGTTGGTCTCAACTATAATCAGTGGAGCGTTTGTAAGTGTGCTCGTGAGAAGGGTAGGGAACTCAAGTTGCCTCTATGGCAGTTCCTCAAGGATCCACTTATCCGCCGTTTTGGTGAGGAATGGTATGGCTGGCTCTCCGATTGCGCCAAGGAATTTGAGAAGATGAACAAGGGTTAGTCATCAATAAAGAAGCAATAACGCCCTTCATTGTGATTGCATTCTATAATATAAAAGGAATATATATTTATGCCTATGTAGTGGCGAGCCGTCCTTGGCTCGCTTTTTTCTTTCTTAGTTCTATCGAGCCGAGTTCGGCTCGCCTCCCTTCTCCTCTTTCTCTCATTATCTCAATCCTCTGCTCATATTCCCCGAATATCTCCGATTTTCCTTGATTTCTGTCATCCAAACCGAGAAAATGCATCTTTTTCAGAAAATAATCCCTGAAAAATTTTGCCAGTTCAGGAAAAAGCAGTACCTTTGCACTCGCTTTCGGAAAAACGGTGCCTGACACCGATAGGAAGAGAGCAAAAGGAAAGAGTTCTTTGACAAGATTTACATAAACAGGAAGTAGTAGTACAAGAAGCAAGTGAGGAATCACTTGGGTATAGAAACGAACCGATCAATTCGCCCTTAGAAGTAAGGGTAATGAGATGAGACTTCTTAATAAATAAAGGATAGTCGTCCCGAGCAAGACAATACGATCTTCTAAGAAATTGGAAGATTACATTATAAAGATATTTTACAATGGAGAGTTTGATCCTGGCTCAGGATGAACGCTAGCTACAGGCTTAACACATGCAAGTCGAGGGGCAGCATCAGGTTAGCTTGCTAACCTGGATGGCGACCGGCGCACGGGTGAGTAACGCGTATCCAACCTTCCCCCTGCTCAGGGATAGCCCGGTGAAAACCGGATTAAGACCTGATAGTTTCACTAGATGGCATCTGACGGTGAATAAAGGTTTCGGCAAGGGATGGGGATGCGTCTGATTAGCTTGTTGGCGGGGTAACGGCCCACCAAGGCGACGATCAGTAGGGGTTCTGAGAGGAAGGTCCCCCACATTGGAACTGAGACACGGTCCAAACTCCTACGGGAGGCAGCAGTGAGGAATATTGGTCAATGGACGGAAGTCTGAACCAGCCAAGTAGC
>JAEEGG010005643.1_pt1 | contig 29541 bp, 15 predicted proteins | sample 9134161 | NCBI WGS metagenome assembly JAEEGG01 (sample SAMN16246543, study PRJNA631951) | gut metagenome | biome: gut microbiome; feature: rumen; material: CR-attached | host: Bos | place: Iran: Karaj | collected 2018-10
GTTTCATTCGTTATCTCTAATCCGTTGTTGGAATTATTGAGCCTGACATGCTGGAATCTCATGAAGGAGGCTGGCATGCGAACCGACGTCGGCGTCGGCGGCGTCAACGTCTCCGAGACTCCGGAGGGCGCGCGCCGCAACGCCGAGGCGGCCGACCGCATCTACGGCCATCACAACTTCTACCTCGACTACGGCGACGAGCCGCCGCCGCGCTGGGTCGTGGCGAAGCGCCCCCTCTTCAAGGCCAACCAGGACGCCGGCTTCAAGTTCATCCTCGCCGGCAACGACCAGGTCTTCCGCAAGGCCGGCTACCTCTACGACTGGCACAATGTCGGGAAGGATCCCGAGAACGGCTCCTCGACGGCCCTCTGGAACCAGCTGGGCTCCAGCCCGCACGTCGCCTGGTACGCCTGCCAGCACGTCGGCAACGAAAACCCCGACTTCAACCGCCGCCAGAACGGCCTCGCCCCCTACCTCGCGGGCTACTCCGCGCTTTGCAACTACGCACACCACCTTGGCCCCTACAACGACGACAGCACGACCTACAAGCCGATGGTCTTCACCTACGGCTGCCACGGCGGCGTGATTGACACGCTCCAGAGGGAGGGATTCCGCGAGGGCGTCGACGACATCCGCTACGCCACCGCGCTCGTGAAGCTCGCCCGCGAGGCGGCGAAGTCGCCCAAGACCGAACTCCGCTACGCCGGCAACAAGGCGCTTCAGTACCTGGCGTCGATACAGAGCGACTCGGACGACCTCAACGCCTGCCGCGTCGAGATGATTCGCCACATCATTGGCCTGAAGAAGGCACTGAATAAGTAGAGTTCCTGGTTCCTAGTTCTTGGTTCCTGGTTCTTGGTTCCCGGTTCTTAGTTCTTGGTTTGCAAAGGAGAATTACCATGAGATTTCACATTGCGTCCATGCTTCCTAGGGTCCCTAGGGATCCTAGTGATCCTAGAGTTCCCACGGGCATTGCCATCGCGGCGATTGCCGCGATGGCCTTCGCGGCGTGCAGCACCGCGCCGACCGCGCCAGAGGCAACCGCTCCGGCAGCCGCTGAGGTTCCGGCCGCGCCGAAGACAGTGGCCGAGCAGGCCGCCGCCGTCGTGAAGGACCTGCGCAACTACAGCGTCCACTCCTACGACGCCGACGTTCACGCCAAGATTCCGCCGGCCCTGGCGTTCCTCGCCGCCCACGCGGGCGACGTCTCGAACAAGACGGCCCTCGCCGAGGTCAAGTCCACCATGCTCAAGACTTCCGCTCGCGCGAAGGACCTCGCCATCGCCATTCCGGTCGCGCGCGAACTGCTCGCGGACGGCGACCTGCGCTTCGTCTGGAGGATCGACGCCGCCGAGTACCTCGCGCTCGGCGCGCTGCGCACCAACGACTACGCGACGGCCGACGCCCTCTACAAGGCCTTCTGGACGCTGCCGACGCAGGGCGCGGGCAGTCTCAACTGTGGCGACCGCGTCCGCGTCGCCGCCCTGCGCGCCGCGCTCTTCACACGCCGCAACGACATGGCGGGCGCCCTCAAGGTCATCGCCGACGCCTGCGCCGAAAATCCCTACGGGCAGAAGCCGGAGGACTACGGCAATGTCGCATGGCGCGGCCTGCTTGACGAAGAGGCCGTCAAAATCCACAAGGAGTTCGTCCGCTACAAGGAGGCTTTCGACTACGCCCTCTCCAAGGGCCGCAAGGACCTCGCCCTCAAGCTCGTCTCCGACGGGCTGATTGACGACGTCCCGGGCGGACTCAAGGTGGCGCGCGAACTCCTCGCCGACGAAAAGGAGCAGCTGTACCGCCGCGCTATTGCCTGGAACTGGCTCTTCGACCGCGACCGCGCCATGGCCGACAAGTACTTCCTCGAGATGCTCGGCAAAAGCACGCGCGAGACGAACAACGTCCTGGCCATGCTGAAGAACCGCATGGTGCAAGGGCAGGCCACCTTCGGCACCGGCACGCCCGCCTTCTACTCCGACAACGCCGAGACGATCCGCGTGTGGGATTATTACACCAGGCTGCTCAAGATGACCGGCGGCGTCCCCGAGTTCCAGCCCGCGCAGTACGCCGCCGCGGCCTACGCCGGCCTCGGGCAGATGCGGCCGGCCGCCGCCGTAGCGAAGGCCGGTCTCCAGAACGCCCAGCTCAAGCCCGAGGAGCGCTACGAACTTGAACTGGCGTCGCGGACACTCGCCCTGGGCCAGTCCGGCGAGGCGCTCGTCGCAGCCCTTGCCGAGGCCGACCGCGCCGCCGCCGAGGCCGCGCCCGGCCTCGTCGACAAGGACCATCTCGCCCGCCTCGAGCGCGTCGGCGCGATGGCCGTCGCCTCCGGCGTCGAGCGGCTCGCGCGCGGCTTCGCCGACTACCGCCTGACCGTCAAGCCCAAGCTGCCGAAGCTGCGCTACGTGGCGAAGTTTTCGAAGCGCCCCGTCGGCGGCGCCCATGACTGGGCCAACATCCCCTTCCGCCCCGAGGAGCAGTCCTTCACCCGCAAGTACGGCGGAAGCGACAGTTTGTCGTTCATGTTGACAGACGTCGCCACCGGCGACCGCGGCAACGCCGTCAAGGGCGGCCACGCCGAGCATCCCACGACGCTCCAGGCCGTGACCGACGAGTGGGGCATCCATGTCCTCCTCTCCTTCTACGATGGCCGCGCGCGGGAGTTCGAGGCGGGCGCCCTCGACGCCGGCAGCTACGAGTGCTACATCGCCCCCGGGGCGAACCAGCCCTACACCTGCTTCCTCTGCTATCCGAAGAAGGACGCCCAGGCCTTCATCTACAGCACCTCCTACAACGGCCCAGGCCACCGCCGCGTCGACGGGAAGAACCCCGCCAAGCTCCGCAGCGAGACCCTCTTCACGGACGACGCCATCCTCAACTACGTCGGCTTCTCGTGGGACAACTTTGCGACGCTCGTGCCGACGAAGGGCTCGGAGTGGGATTTCGAGTGCATCTTCTGGGGGCCCGTCCCGTCCGCCTGGAACGGCACCGAGTCGATCCACGGCCGCAGCACGTGGGGCATCCTCTCGTTCGACCTCGCCGACGCCGACCGCGCCCGCATCCTGCGCGCCCAGATCTTCAAGGCGGCCAACGCCTACAAGGCCGAGAAGGTCGCCCGCGCGCCCGGCTTCCACGGCGGGCAGGAGAGCGTCTTCGAGTTCTGGAAGGACGCCGAGCTCGGCGATCCCGCGTTCTACGAGGCCGTCGTCAGGCCCCTTGAGGAGCGCCTCGACAAGGGCCTGGAGAAGGTCAAGGTCGGGATGTCCGACGAGGACGTCGCCGACGTGGCGCAGAACTACCTGCAGGAATGGCGCGACATCCGCTTCACCGTCGACCGCCTCCGCGCAGCCTACCTGAACGAGCGCCTCTCGGAGGAGGGGCGGTAGAGGTCAGGGCGTCTACGGCTTCAGCGCCGAAAAGGACGGCTTTCTTGGCAAATTTTCCTTATGCTGTTTTTGTACTTGAAAAGTGTGGGAAGAGCAAATACAATGGTTGCGTTTTGGATGAGGTCTGCAAGGGACGCGTGTTTCTGGCCTCAGAATATTTAACCCCGGCCGCGAATGCGGCCCGGGGTTTCGCAAAAGCCTTAGAGGATAGACCATGAAGTTCAGCCGAATCGTCACAGCCGCCCTCCCGGCAATTCTAGCCGCCGCCTCCGCAGCCTTCGGAGCCAACGAATACACAGGTGCGAACAATGGCGATTGGTTCGTCGATGCGAACTGGTCGCTCGGCCGTGTCCCGACCGCCGCCGACGACGTCGAGATTTCCTCGTCGTCCGTAAACGCCACGGGGTCCATCGTCGCGGCGTCGATCACCCTCTCCTCCGCGACGCTGCGCCTCGGCAGCGAGACCTGTTCCAACGTGGTCGCCTCCGCGACCATTTCTGGCGACCTCACGCTCGAGGGCGCTTCCAAGCTCTACATTTTCGCCGGCGAACTCCCCGCGTCCGAATGGTCGGTCTTCGCCAACAACGCGACGGCCATCGCGGCCCTCTATGCGGCTGCCAACACCGTGACGGTCGGCGGCGCCTTCGTCGTCGGCGACACATCCGTTGTCTATCCCGCCGCCGCCCTCCTGACCGGCGTCCCGGTCTTCTTCCGTGTCGGGACCTTTTCCCTTGCCGAAGGGGCCTCGTTCGATGCGAAGAAGCGCGGCTGGGGCTGGTCTGCGGACACCTGGGCCAACGCCCCCGCCAACGCCAAGCCGCGCAGGCAGGAAGGCGGCGCCATCCAGGATAACGGCTGGACCTTTGCCATCGGATCCGGTCTCTCCTACGGCGTTGGCGGCTCGTACGGCGGCGTCGGCCTCGGTTCACCGACGACTTGGCAGGGACGCACCTACGGCACCACCTACGGCTCGGTCTACGCGCCGTTCCTCCCCGGCTCCCCGGCCGGTGCGTACCAGATGACTACGGATTCCTCTCAAAACAAGACTCTGCGCGCGCGCGGCCCCGGCTCCGTCGTCGTCATCGCCTCCGGCGCGGCCACGGTGGACGGCACAATCGACGCCTCCGGCGTCCCCCATGCCAGCGGCTACACATACGAATTTTCCGGCGCGTCTGGCGGCGGTATCTGGCTCGCCGCCTCCTCCTTCTCCTTCGGCGCAAACGCGAGCCTCCTCGCCAGCGGGGAGAATTCGGCAAACCTCAACGCATACGCCCCCGGCGGGGGCGGGCGAATCGCGGTCGTCGAAGGAATCGACCCCGCCGACTATTCCATCCTTCTTTCAGGATCGCTTCCCGACGGCGTCCAGACTACCAGTCTCGACCCCGCCACCGTCGCGCACACCGTCGCCGGCGGCGCAAACCTAGATGGCACCAAGGCGTCGCCCGGAACCGCCGCGAAGGTGGAAACCATGAATGCGGGCGCAGTGAACAGCATCAACTGGACTGGCGCGACTGGGACGCGCGACTGGTTCACCCGTGAGAACTGGTATCCGAACCTCGTCCCCGGCCCTGCCCACGATGTCTACTGCACCAATGCCGCGATCACGGTCACGAACGCGATAACGGTCCGGTCGCTCACCATTGCGGGGACGTCGGGCTTTGTCTTCAAGGCGCTTCCCGCGCCGGGAGCGAGCGACGCCGCGTCGCTCTACGCGGCGGCAACGACCGTCGTCGTCTCCAACCGCCTGGAAATCGGTGGAAGGACTACTGTCACCATTAAGAACGACCCCGTCACCGGTGCGGCCGTGAAGTTCGCCTGCGGCGACTTCCTCCTCGGCCACGACGCCGCAATCAGCGCGAACGGCGGCGGCTGGTTCTGGTATGCGAGCGCGAACGACGAATACGCCGTCGACACCGCCGGGGCCTACCAGACGCGGGCCCTCGGCCGCGGCAATTCCTACAACCAGGGCGCCGGCCACGGCGGCCTCGGCGGCAATTCCGCAGCCCCATACGGCCGAACCTACGGGTCAGCGTACGCCCCGTTCCTCCCTGGCTCGCCGAACGGCATCTACAATTCGGCCATCGGAAACAGCCACCCCGGCGGCGGCACGGTCTGGATCGTCTGCTCCGGCACACTTGAGCTCGACGGAACCATCACGGCCATCGGCGAACGCAGCACCTACGGCGCGCCTTCCGGCGGCGGCGTCTGGCTCGCCGCGCGCGGCGTCACCGCCGGTCCAGACGCCTCCGTCTCCGCCATGGGCGGCACACTCACGGGCGACTATGGCTCGAGGGGCGGTGGCGGCCGCGTCTCGCTGGCCCTCGGCCTCACGCAGGCGCAGCTCGACGCCCTTGCGGCCGGAGAGACGCCCGAGGGACTCTCCTATGACAATTCCATCGGCCTCTTCGCGGTCGACGTCCGGGGCGGCATGAAGGAGGCGGCCACCCCCACCTACGGGAGCCCCGGCACCGTCACGACTGTCCGCGGCGCGCTGGCCGACACCGACATTCTCGTCCGCGGCGCACCCGTCCTTGCCACCGGCGTCTCGCCGGCCTACGGCTACCATGGCTACGCCACTGGCACGACGGCGACGCTGACGGCCCCTGCCTACGGCTACGACCCGGACGACCCCGACGTGCGCTACCCCTGCGTCGGCTATGTCGTCTCCAACGCGACAACCGAGGTCGATTCGGGCGCGGGGACGCAGGTCGAGTTCGTCGTCGGCTCAGACGCCCTCTCCGTCACCTGGCTCTGGGGGACGCCGCAGCCGAGGACGGTCGTCCGCAAACCTGCGAACGGCGCCCTGCGCGCCAGCGGCGAAACGCTGGCAGGCGACGCCGTGTTCTGGTCGTTGGGCGACCTGCCGGCCGTCTCGGTCGTGCCCGACGCAGGCTACGCCTTCGTCTGCTGGGAGGGCAACGTCCCCTTCGGCCAGGCCTTCGACAATCCGCTGTCGCTTTCCGTAGCCGCGCCCGTCGACATCGTTCCCGTCCTCCGTCCCGACGAGGCGGCCGCGACGCGCACATGGCGCGGAACGGGTCTCTGGACCGATGCCACGAAGTGGTCGCCTGCCGGCAACATTCCGGGGCCGGGCGACACCGTTGTTGTCGCCTCGGGGACATGTTTCGTCTCCAACGCGCTCGCCGCCGCCATGCTGCAGGTGACGGGCGGAACGCTTTCCGTCGGCACGGCCGGCGGCGTCAATCCCTTCGTCTCCGTCTCGGGTGACGCCGCGCTTTCGGGCGGAACCGTGAACCTGGGCTTCCGCCCGCGCATGACGGGCCACGCCTGCCTCGCCGTCGGCGGGGACCTCGCGCTTTCCGGCGCGGCGAAGCTCAACGTCTACGGCGGCCCCGTCGCGGACGCCTTCACCTTCGCCACCGGCAGCTCCTTCGTCGAGGTTGGCAGCGCGCTTACGCTCGTCGGGACGTCGAAGCTTTCGCTTTTCAGCGACTACCTGACCGGCGGCTCCGTGAAGGTCGTCGCCGATTCGGTTTCCGTCGGCGCCTCGGCGGCAATCGAGGCCAATGAGAAGGGCTACATGTGGCTCGACATCAACACGCCGCCCGACGCGCCCGGACTTGGCTTCAGCTACTCCGCCGGCGCCAGCCACGGCGGCGCCGGCGGAAACCAGACCGCCTCGCATACCTACGGCCAGCGCCTCGCGCCCGTCCAGCCAGGCTCCCCCGGCGGCTGCTACAACTACATATACAGCAACATCAATCGCGGCGGCGGGCTGGTGCGCATTCACGCGGCCGGGGCGATAGAGGTTGACGGCGCCATCACCGCCAACGCCAACACATCGGGCGGCTATGGCGGCGGCAGCGGCGGCGGCATTTGGCTTACGGCGCATGCTTTCGCCTTCGGGGCGAACGCGACACTCAGCGCGCGCGGCGGTCAAAGCAACTACAGCTACTCAAACGGCGGGGGCGGGCGTATCGCGCTCGGCTGCCAGCTCACCGAAGAGCAGATCGCCGAACTCGCAGCCACGGGTTCGGCCGCCGGCGTCACGGAAAAGCGTGTCCTCGACGAGGCAGGCTTCCGCGCCGCCTTCGGCAACGACACGATGACTGTCGACGTCGGCTCCTACACCAAGAACGGCGCCTACGCTGACCGCCCCGGCACATTCGTATTCATCAATGGCAAGAAGTACCGGACTGTGATAATCGTGCAGTAGGATTCCAGGAGCCGCAATGAACGAACGGCAGCAGGCCCTGGCCGCGATGGTCGAGAAGCACGCAGACGCCGTGCTTGAGGCCGAGCGCTGGCTTTGGGCACATCCTCAGACGGGCTTCACAGAATGGCAGGCCCACGAATACCTCGCGAGGCGTTTCGAGGCGCTGGGTTATGGCATCACGACCGCCGGAAACATCCCCGGATTCTTCGCCGACCTCGACACCGGCCGTCCCGGCCCGAAGGTCTGTGTCCTGGCCGAACTTGACGCGCTTGACATCCCCGGACACCCCGAGGCCGTCGACGGCATCGCCCATCTCTGCGGCCATCACGGACAGTGCGCCGCCCTGCTGGGCCTTGCCGCCGCACTGAAGGAACTCGGCGCGCTTGAAGGCATGGCCGGCTCCATACGGCTCATGCTCGTCCCCGCCGAGGAATTGGTGCAGGTCTCGTTCCGCGAGGAACTCCGCGAGAAAGGCACTATCCGGTATTTCGGCGGGAAGACCGAGTTCATGTCACGCGGGTTCTTCGACGGCGTCGCCCTTACCATGATGGTGCACCAGGGCGAGCCGGTCCCGGCGGACGGCTCCGACCGCATCGTCTTCGACGCCTGGCGCGGCTGCAACGGCTGCATAATCAAGAAGTTCGTCTTCAAGGGCAAGACGGCCCATGCCGGCGCCCAGCCCCACGACGGCGTGAACGCGCAATACGCCGCCATGCTGGCGCTGCAGGCCTGCAACGACCTGCGCGAGACCTTCATCGACTCGGAACATGTCCGCTGGAATCCCGTCGCGCGCGGCGCGGACTGCGCCGCGAACAACATTCCGGACAGAATCCTGGTCGAAAGCTACGTGCGCGGAAAGACCATCGAGGCAATCAGGCGCGAGAACGGGAAGATCAACCGCGCCATCACGGGCGCGGCCCTTGCGCTGGGCGCGCGCGTCGAACTGCACGACAGGCCCGGCTACGCCCCGGGCGAGCTCGACGCGAACTTCCTGAAGCTGGCCGAGCAATGCTGCGCCGACATGGTCGGGCGCGACAAAGTGCTCTTCAACTACGGGAGCTGGGGGAGCGGCTCGACCGACTTCTCCGATCTCACATGCGTCATGCCGTGCGCCCTCTTCAACGTCGACGGCGGCTATTCCGGCCGTGCGCACACGGTGAATTACAAGGTCGTCAACCCGCGTCGGCTGTGCGTCGACTCGGCAAAGGCGCAAATTCTCGTCCTAGACGCCCTGCTGAAGGATTCGGCCGCGGCAGCGGCCAGAATCGTCGCCGACTTCAAACCCCGCTTTCCGTCCATCAAGGCTTTCCTCGAAGCCGACAACGAGTTCTTCCTCGACCGGGAGGCCGTCGAGTACGACGCCGACGGCCACGCCACGGTCTGCTATTGGTAGAAACTCCGGGCCCATCTATGAACACCATGAAAACGACATCGTTTATCCTGCTCGCCGCACTGGCGGCGAACGCGCAGTCCAACATCACGTCAAAAGCGGCCTCCGCCGCCCAGCCGACGCCTGAACCGGCGATTCGCATGGCTGTATACGGGGACAAGGGGGCGCCCGGACATTTCCACTTCCCGGCGCTGCTGAAGAATGTCCCGGACATCCAGGTGGAGGTCATCAACGGCCAGCAGATCCGCGAAGGCATACTGGACAAGTTCGACCTAATTCTACTGCCCGGCGGGAGCGGCAAGGGCCAGGGGGATTCCATGGGGCCCGAGGGGGTCGCGAAACTCAAGGAGTTCGTCGCTTCCGGGAAAGGGTACATCGGCATTTGCGCCGGCGCGTATGTCCCGATGCAGCAGGGATTCATGAACGCCAAGACCAAAGACCCGCGCTGGCGGCGTGGCAAGGCGATGCTGGATATCGAGTTTTCAGAAGCGGGCCTGAAAATCTTTGGCGAAAAGTACAAGGGGATCCAGACAATCAAATACGCCAACGGCCCAATCATGGACGTGAACATTTCCACAAACCTTCCCCCAGTCGAGGTCCTGGCCTGGTTCAGGACGGAAGTCGCGGAGCAAGGGACGCCTAAGGGAATCCAGGTCAACTCCCCCGCCATCGTCCTGACGACTTACGGCAAGGGCAAGATGTTCGTCGTCAGCCCCCACCCGGAACAGACGCCTGATCTTCGCGGACTTGTTGAGGCTATGGTCCGTTTCGTCGTAAAGAAGGACAAGGAATAATTGCGGACAAAGCCCTCCACGACCTCCACGACCTTCAAGACTTTCAGGACTTGCAAGACTTTCCGGACTTCTGTGACGTTGGCACGTTTTCTGCGTGTGCCGATTCAGGTCACCAACCCCTACGAGGAAAACCGATGAAACAAATCCCAATGCTGGCGGCACTGGCCGCCGCTCTCACGGCGAACGCGCAGTTCACCGTACGGCCGTGGACACAGGACAACGCACCGCTCGCGGACCGCGTCGCGGCCGACTTCAAGGACTTGAAGCACCCGGCGGCCTTCGTCCACTACGACGTCCCGCCGATGAGCTCCCTCCAGCGACTGCCGGACGTCTACCCCGAGGACGGCGTGGCCGGCGGCGCGGTGCGCATTGTCGCCGCGAAGGACGAGTATGAGCCCGGTTCGTTTCTCGTCTACCCGCTCCGCGACCTCGGAAATACGCAGCTTTCGCTCACGCCCTTCAGGACGAGTGACGGCAAGGTCTTCCCCGCGGCCGACCTCGACCTCAAGGTCGTCAAGGTCTGGTACCAGAACGGCAACGCCTGGTACAGCTACTTCGGCGACACAGGCGCCAAGCTCGTGCCCGAACTGCTGCTCCACGACGAAAACCTCATCCGTGTCGACACGGAGAAGAAGGCCAATTACGCGCGGCTGACGCCCCCCGGCGGCAAGCAGACCGAGTGGTGGCTCAATCCCCCGCGCCAGATGAGCCGCGTCTACTGGGACACCTACCGCGGCGGCGGCACCTTCAAGCCGATGAAGCCCGGCTTCGACGACGCGAAGTCGCTCCAGCCAGTCGCGCTGAAGAAGGGCGAGTTCAAGAACTTCTTCCTGACGGCCCATGTCCGCGCCGAGACTCCGGCCGGCCTCTACAAGGGCGCCGTAAAGGTCGGCGGCCAGGGCGAGATTCCCGTGACGATCCGCGTCCTCGACTTCACGCTGCCGAAGCCCAAGACCTACTTCGACGACAACCTCGACTTCTACGTCTGCTCCTACACCTACAACTGCCTCGCCATGATCATGGAGGAGAACGGCGGCGACCTCGAACTCGCCAAGAAGCAGTTCAAGGCGACGATGGAGGATCTTGTCGCGCACAACCAGGACATGAACTGGCTCCGCTGGGGCTTCGGGGCCGAGAGCCTCACCTACTGGAACATCATGAAGGAGGCGGGCGTCCGCACCGACGTCGGCGTCGGCGGCGTCGACGTAGCCTCGTCGCCCGCGGGCGCGGCCCGCAACGCCGCGGCAGCCGACCGCATCTACGGCCACCACAACTTCTACCTCGCCTACGGCGACGAGCCGCCGCCGCGCTTTCTCGTCGCCCGGCGCAAGATCTTCAAGATCAACCAGGACGCCGGATTCAAGTTCATCCTCGCCGGCAAGGACCAGGTCTTCCGCAAGACAGGCTACATCTACGATTGGCACAACATGGCGACCGTCCCCGAGAACAACGCCACGACGGCCCTCTGGAACCAGCTCGGGTCCAGCCCGCACGTCGCGTGGTACGCCGCGCAGCACGTCGGCGTCGAGAACCCCGAGTTCAACCGCCGCCAGAACGGCCTCGCCCCCTACCTTGCGGGCTACTCCGCGCTCTGCAACTACGCCCACCACTACGGCTCCTTCAACGACGACTCGACGGGCTACAAGCCGATGGTCTTCGCCTACGGCTGCTACAGCGGCGTGATCGACACGCTCCAGTGGGAGGGTTTCCGCGAGGGCGTCGACGACATCCGCTACGCCACCGCGCTCGTGAAGCTCGCCCGCGAGGCGGCGAAGTCGCCCAAGACCGAACTCCGCTACGCCGGCAACAAGGCCCTCCAGTACATGGCCTCGATCCAGCGCGAGTCCGACGGCCTCGACGCCTGCCGCGTCGAGATGATTCGGCACATTCTCTCGCTGAAAAAAGCACTGAATAAGTAAAGTTCCTGGTTCCTAGTTCCTGGTTCCTGGTTCTCGGTTCTTGGTTCGTAGTTCGTAGTTCTTAGTTTCCATAAGGAGAATGACCATGAGATTTCAAGCTGTTTCCATGCTTCCTAAGAGTTTTGCCCTTGCGGCGCTCGCCGCGATGGCCTTCGCGGCGTGCAGCACCGCGCCGACCGCGCCGGAGGCCGCCGCCCCGACGGCCGCCGAGGTTCCGGCCGCACCGAAGACCGTGGCCGAGCAGGCCGCCGCCGTCGTGAAGGAGTTGCGCAACTACAGCGTCCACTCCTTCGACGACGATGTCCACGCCAAGATCCCGCCGGCTCTGGAGTTCCTCGCCGCCCACGCGGGCGACGTCTCGAACAAGACGTCCCTCACCGAAGTCAAGATCAACGTCATCAAAACCTCGGTTCGCTCGAAGGACTTCGACATCGCCGTGCCAATCGCGCGCGAACTGCTCGCCAACGACCCGCGCCCGAGCGTGAAGATCGATGCCGCCGACTACCTCGCCATCGGCGCGCTGCGCACCAACGACTACGCGACGGCCGACGCGCTGTACAAGACCTTCTGGGCGCTGCCGACGAAGGGTCCGGGCAGCATCGGCTGGAACGACCGCGTCCGCGTCGCCGCGCTGCGCGCCGCGCTCTTCACCCGCCGCAACGATATGGCGGGCGCCCTCAAGGTCATCGCCGACGCCCGCGCCGAGACCCCCTACGGGGAAAAGCCCGAGGACACCGGCAACACCGCATGGCGCGGACTGCTCGACGAAGAGGCCGTGAAGATCTACAGGGAGTTCATCCGCTACAGAGAGGCCTTCGACTACGTCCTCTCAAAGGGCCGCAGGGACCTTGCCCTCAGGCTCATCTCCGACGGAAAGCTCGACGACATCCCCGCCGGCCTCAAACTGGCGCGGGAAATCGTCGCCGATGAAACGGCCTCGCTGGGCAGCCGGGTCTCCGCCTGGAACTGGCTCTTCCACCGGGACCACGCCATGGCCGACAAGTACTTCACCGCGATGCTTGGCAAAACCACGCGAGAGACGAACAGCGTCCTGACCTCGCTCAAGTACCACTTCACGCAGGCGCACGCCACCTTCGGGGCGGGCTCCCCCGCCTACTACTCCGACAATGCCGAGACGGCCCGCGTCTGGGAGTTCTACGACAGGATTCTCAAGATGACCGGCGGCGTTCCCGAGTTCCAGCCCGCGCAGTACGCCGTGGCGGCCTACGCCGGCCTCGGGCAGATGCAGAAGGCCGCTGCCGCCGCGAAGGCCGGCCTCCAGAACGCCCAGATCAAACCCGAGGAGCGCTACGAACTTGAACTCGCCGCCCGCGCCCTTCCCCTCGCCCAGTCAGGCGAGGCGCTCGTCGCCGCCATCGCCGCGGCCGACCGCGCAGCCGCCGAGGCCGCGCCCGACCTCGCCGACAAGGACCGCCTCTCGCGGCTCGACCGCGTCGGCTCAATGGCCGTCGCCTCCGGGAACGAGCGGCTTTCGCGCGGCTTCGCCGGCTATCGCCTGACCGTCAAGCCGCCGCAACCCAAGATGCGCTACGTCGCGAAGTTCTCGAAGCGGCCCGTCGCCGGCGCCGGCGACTGGGCCAACATCCCCTTCCGCCCCGAGGAGCAGCCCTTCGCCCGCAAGTTCGGCGGCAAGGACATGTCGTTTATGACGACCGACGTCGCCACCGGCGACCGCGGCAACGCCGTCAAGGGCGGCCACGCCGACCACCCGACGACGCTCCAGGCCGTCGTCGACGAGTGGGGCATCCACATCCTCATGACCTTCTACGACCGCCGCGCGCGGGAGTTCGAGGCGGGCGCCCTCGACGCCGGCAGCTACGAGTGCTACATCGCCGCCGGCGCGAACCAGCCCTACACCTGCTTCCTCTGCTATCCGAAGAAGGACGCGCAGGCCTACATCTACAGCACATCCTACAACAGCCCGGGACACCGCCGCGTCGACGACAAGAACCCCTCGAAATTCCGCAGCGAGACCTTCTTCACGGACGACGCCGTCCTCAACTACGTCGGATTCTCGTGGGACAACTTCGCCACGCTCGTCCCGACGAAGGACTCCGAGTGGGACCTCGAGTGCATCTTCTGGGGACCGGTGCAGGCCGCCTGGAACGGCACCGAGTCGATTCATGGCCGCAGCACATGGGGCATCCTCGCATTCGACCTCTCCGATGCCGACCGCGCCCGCATCCTGCGCGCCCAGATCTTCAAGGCCGCCAACGCCTACAAGGCCGAGAAGGTGGCCCGCAAGGGCGGCTCCCCCGGCGGGCAGGAGAGCCTCTTCGACTTCTGGCAGGACGCCGAACTCGGCGACCCCGAATTCTACAAGACCGTCCTGAAGCCACTTGAGGAGCGTCTCGACAAAGGCCTGGAGAAGGTCAAGGTCGGGATGTCCGACGAGGACGTAGCCGACGTCGCGCAGAACTACCTGCAGGAATGGCGTGACCTCCGCTTCACCGTCGACCGCCTCCGCGCCGCCTACCTCAAGGAGAGTCTCTCGAAGGACGGACAATAAGTCCTTGCCTTTGCCCCGATGACGCTATGAAAACGCAGTTCCCCATTCTTGTCATCGCCTCCATTGCCGTGTCGGCAATGGCCGTCGGGCCGCGCACGTCCGTAGAGGATTTCTTCGCCAAGCATGTCGACACATCCATCCCCGAACTCGCCGGAATCCCCGCCCTCATGGAGAGGGGCGACGTCAAGGCGGCGGAGAAGGTCTTCGCCGACTATGTCCGGGCCACGATGCAGACCGACAAGATAATCGACGAATGGCTTGCGCGCAAGTATTCCCCGGTGGCGCTTTCAAACCTCACGTCGAGGGCGAAGATGGTCATGGACTACACGCTCGTCTCCTGCCGCGTCCCCCACCACTTCGCCGACCACAAGGTCGACTGGCTCATCAACCCGACCCCGGACAAGTACAAGGAATGGACGCGGCAGCTGAACCGTTTCGACAGCGTCATGCCGCTCGGCGAATACTACGTCGCCACGCACGACGAGGCCGCGGTCCCCGTGTGGATGGACTTGGTGGAAAGCTGGCTGGAGCAATCGCCTGTGCCCGACCAGAAGGTCGGCTCCCACGCGACAGACAACTGGCGGACAATCGACGCCAGCTGCCGCATCGGCAACTGGAACCGTCTTTTCCCAGCCTTCCTCGGCTCGCCACAGCTCACGGACGACTTCATCACGCGCTACTGCATATCGGTCTGGGAGCACGGTTGGCGCCTGCGCGCCCACACAACCCAGGGCAACTGGCTCCTCGGCGAACTCGACGCCCTCATGCAGATATCGACATTCCACCCGTACCTGAAGGACGCCAAGGAATGGGGTCCGTACTCGCGGCGCCGCAGGAACGAGGAGGTGCTCAACCAGTTCTACCCCGACGGCTTCCACTACGAGCTGACGACGGCCTACCACGGGGCCGTCACGCTTGGAAGCATCGCCCTCCAGAAGTTCTACTTGAAGTTCGGGCCGGAGCCGTCATCGAACCTCACCCAGCGGATCGAGCGGATGTTCGACGTCTACGTCCGCATCTGCCGGCCCAACCGCACCACGCCAAGCATCAACGACGGCGAAACCGCCCCCGTAATGCAATGGTGCGGGTATGGCGCCGGCCTCTTCCCGGAACGCGAGGACTTCAAATGGCTCGCCTCGGGCGGGCGTGCCGGCAAGATGCCCGATTTCCTCTCCTACGCCTTTCCGTACGCCGGCGCGATCATCTTCCGCAACTCATGGGACCGGGACGGCATCTGGGCGTATATGGATGCCTCGCCATACGGTCGCGGCCACCAGCACGAGGACAAGCTCAACTTCCTCCTCGACGCCTACGGACGCGTCATGCTCACCGAGGGCGGCAACTACATCTACGACGATTCGCCAATGCGCAAGTACGCGCTCTCCACCCGTTCGCACAACACCATCCGCATCGACGGGCTCGACCAGTCGCAGTGGCGGACGTACCGCTGGCGCAACGAGGACATCAACAAGAAGGCGGAGTACGAGTTCGAGACCACGCCGGGACGCGACAGGGCACGCGCCGCATTCAAGGCCGGCTACGGCCACCAGGGGCTGAAGGCCACGCATGACCGCACAGCGCTCTTCCTGAAGGACGTCGAAGGCCTCACGCCGTTCTTCGTCATCGTCGACCGCGTCGCGGCGCCCGATGAGAACAGGCACAAGTTCGAAATCATCTGGCACTGCGAGGAGAGCGACCTCTCCGTCACCAACTCGACCTTCACGGCCGACTTCGGCAAGGGCGTCGGCCTCTTCTCGGCCACAAGCGCCTCCGATGCCACAATCACGGACAGGAAGGGCCAGAAGAAACCCTATCTCCAGGGCTGGAAACCGCTCTGGATAGTCAAGCCGCACGAGGACACCCCGATTCCGACGCCTGTCGTCGAAGGATCCTTCACCGGCGCGCGGCGCATCGTGACCGTGCTCTATCCTTTCCGCGACGGCAAGTGCCCGCTGGCCGGCGTCCGCGCCTCCGACGATCCCGAAGCGACCGACTTCACACTCATCCTCGCGGACGGGTCCGAACGCAAATTTGACGAGGCGTCGGTGTCGCAGTAGTTTTGCCGTTGCAATTTCGGCCATGTTGGCGTTACAATACTTCCAACGTTCAAAGTACGGACTTTGGACAAGCGGCGGCCTGGACGCTGCCCGGCCCTTCGATTTTAACAACAAGGAGACCCAAACTCTCTAGACTGACCTTCAACCACAACTGAATCTAAAGCGTAACTGCTAACGACGTCGCCTCGGAAACCTACCACACTTCCACACGTCGTAACTTCGACAAGGCCTATCGGGTCCTTGTGATGAATCATAGCAGGCCGCGCCCCACGGGGCGCGTTCTCTCGTGCATTCATCACGGGCCTGTGGTAGGGCCTCCGAGGCGAGCATGGATTGAGGACGCGCTCTTTTCGTTGTCTTTCCTTCCTCCTGCCGCGATGCAGACGCATCACGGCCATGAAGCAAGGAAAAGGAACACATGAGCGGAAAACCTTCCGCGATGAGTATTTGAAGCGTCTAGAACTGTCCGACTTCTCACAGAATCGGGAAGAACAGGCTACACTCTCTCACTGGGTGCATCTTGCGAACACGCGATTTGCCCATCCATACCGGAAAACTGCCGAGCGGATTCTGCCACAAAATGTCCGTGACGTATTGACATCCAATTGCGTAGCCGAGGGAGATCCGAACCAGTTGCTTTTCCCGGATCTGCTGGATGTTCCTTTTCCTCCACCTCAAAAGTCAAAGTTCACATTCATCGACTTGTTCGCGGGAATCGGGGGTTTCCGCTTGGCCATGCAGGGTGTGGGAGGAGTGTGCGTGTTTTCGTCCGAGTGGAACGAGTCCGCCCAGCGCACCTACTTCGCCAATTACGGAGAAATGCCTTTCGGCGACATCACAAAGGCGGAAACAAAGGCCATGATCCCACAAGATTTCGACATCCTGTGCGCAGGATTCCCATGCCAGCCTTTTTCAAGAGCCGGTGTCTCCGCACGGCTTGCGCTCAATCAGGCAACCGGTTTTGAGGACAAAGCACAAGGCACATTGTTTTTCGACGTTCTCACCATCCTCAAGGAAAGACGACCCAAGATTGCCTTTCTTGAAAACGTTAAAAACCTAGTCAGACATGATGGCGGAAGAACGTTCGAGATTATTCGAGAAAGCATCCGTGAGCTTGGGTACTCGTTCCATTGGAAGATTATCGACGCAAGCCCGCTTGTCCCGCAGAAACGCATTCGTTGCTACATGGTCTGCATTCGTGACAATGGGCAATTTAAGTTCCCCGAAATTGCTGGTCCTGAACTGCCTCTTTCGTCTATTTTGGAGCCAAATCCATCGGACGAGTATACAATTTCCGATGGATTGTGGCGCGGCCATCAGGCTCGAACCAAGAGAAACATCGCGCGAGGTGCCGGCTTTACCGCTTTTACTGCGGATTTGACCAAGCCCGCCCATACGCTCGTAGCACGGTATTACAAGGACGGCAAAGAGTGCCTGATTCCTCAGAACGGTAAGAACCCGAGGTTGCTCACAAAACGCGAGGCCGCGCGCCTTCAGGGTTTTCCTGAAACCTTTATACTTCCCGCCTCTCGCACTGATACTTACCGCCAAATGGGCAATTCTGTCGCAGTGCCAGTACTGAGCCGAATAGCGGAAAGCATAGTCTCTCAATCCTTGTAGAAACGGAACGCATATGAACTTTGGAATACCTCAACTGCTTCGATTCAAAGCCGTAAAGGGCGCGTATTCTCCAATAACGGATCGAGAATTGGTTGACAGTCAGCTCACGGCCACCGACGCCGAAACCGAACTGCTTGTTTCGCATTTCGACAAACTAGGGGAAACTATCCATGTCGGAAATGTAAATGGGAACCCTCTGGCGGCACGAAAGGAGTTCCGGCTTTTCCCCACAGGCGAACACATTTGGTTAAACCTTGTCTACCCAAAGCCACATAAAACCGAATTGCGCCTTTACCTATCAAAACAGCGGAAATTCTTTCCCGGAAATGGCGACATATGGTTTATTTTTGTAAACCATGCAAATGAACTGTGGATAGGTCATTTTCCCGAGAAACAATGGAGGGCGCTGTTCTCTGCGGACAATGGAATTGATGAAGTGTCGGTTACGTCTTCTTCTGCTACTACTGCCACTACAGAACCTATTCCCATGCAAGACCCCGCATTGATTAAAAAACGGATGGAGTTGTCAAAATACCGCTGCGAGTATAATCCGTCCCATCAGTTGTTTGTGGCGCGGGCTACAGGCACACGCTACGTTGAGGTGCATCATGTCATTCCACGAAAATTCCAGCCGCAGTTCTGGATTGAGAAACACAAGGACTTGACTAAACTTGACAATCTATGTTCCCTTTGCCCGTGGTGTCACCGCGCAATCCATCATGGGGAGGAGAGCCTTTCACGGAAAATTCTCGCCACGCTTTTCGACCTTCGGGGCATAGGCTTTCATTACAGTATTTCAAAGGAACAGCTTTTCCAGTTATATTCTGTTGAGGAAATTGTCCGTGACGAACTTATTTGATACAATCATTCCATGCAGCCTTTTACAACATTTACGTTATCGCTTGCAATTTTGACCTCCGTTTCATTAGCCGAGCGTATCGCACCACTGGCGCTTCCGCCATCTGCGTTCGCGGACACGGAGGCGTCTACCAACATCGCCATCACGACTTGGAATGTAAGCCGTTCGTTCTCGGTTTCACTATCGCTGGATGCCACAGCCTCTAACTGCGTGGAGGTCGCCGTCGGCGCGGATGCTGCTCCGGCGAACGGCCAGCTGTCCGTCGCCGAGGCGTCGCTGCGTTTCGGGTGGGATTGCGGACACTGGTTCCTCGACGCGCCGGGCCTCACCAACCGCGTGGAGATGCTTCCTGCGACCGCCGATGCGCGCAAGACCGCGACGCTCAGGCTGGGCATCCGCCCCAATGACTCGATCCGCGAAATATCGCTCCTTGACGGCGGCGTCCCCATTCTGCTAAGCCCGCTCGGCATGGCCCTGCCGTCTGCGGCCTCGTGGAACATGCTGTGCGTCACAACCAGAGGCTGCGCGCCGCCACAGGAAAGCCTTGAAATCCGCAACTCACCCGACGGCACACAACTCATAATGAGATGATCCACATTCTTCGACAACTCCTTGCCTTCACTCTGGCGCTGTTGACGCTCTCGCCATTCCTGCGCCGCGCATACCGGCGAGGCGAGTTGGGTCTCCTTGGGGACTGGTGGCGCAGGGCGTCGCGGAGAATGCGGTTTCTCGTCCTGTTGCTCCTTTTCCCAATATCCGCCTACGCCGTCGACAAACTTTTAAGGTTGCACCTCAACGAAGCTCTTGCCGACGTTTCGCATGCAATCGCCGCGCTCTGCACCAACGCCTTTGAGACAATCGAACAGCAGACAGGCTACGCCATTACCGAAGCCCGGACGAACGAAATCCACGACCTCACGATGCCCCAGAACGCGCAACTGGCCGACCGCATCGCCCGCCGCGGCGCCTACGACGACGGCTTCTGGCTCTTTGACGCCTGTACGAACCGCCTCGCCCGCGAGGGACTCGACCTTGAGAATCCCGTCTGGATCCAGACCGAAGGCACAATCACAGTACGCTCTCCATCGCCGGGAATCCCCATCGAGGAGCTTTCGCTCTACACAACCTACTCGAACATCACGGTCTATGCGCCGCTCCAAGGCTCATACGGATTTCTTCCCGGAAGCCGCTGGCCAGAGTTCAACGTCTCGCGCATTTGGATGGCCGTCACGGACAGAGGCACCCGCGTCATAACATGGGAGGGTGCGCTCCGCAATCGTGACCCCGCCCAGCCAGTCTCATTCCAGGCTGAATTCCACGAGAATGGTGACATCACCTACCGCTACAATCCCGCCCAGACTAACTTCGCCGGCATCGGTCTCTTCCGAAATGGCGCGGCCTTGATCTTCGGACTTTCCGACCTTCCAGACTTTCAAGACCTTGCCGGACTAACCACTAACCCCTTACCACTAACCACTTTACACTTATCGTACATCGGCGATCTTGGCGATGGTTCAAGCGACACGGACGATGACGGCCTCACCGACTGGGAGGAGGTCAAGCGCTACCACACCGACCCGCACCACCCCGACACTGACTTGGACTGCCTCGCCGACGATGAAGAAGTCTTCCTCGGCTCCGATCCGAACTCACGCGACACCGACGGCGACGGCATTGTGGACGGCTCCGACCCCGATCCGCTTGCTGAAACCCCGCTAGACGACTTTGACGGCGACGGTCTGCCCGACGCCTACGAGATTCATTGGTTCGGCGGGACGAACGTCCATGACTCCGCCACGGAACGTGACGGGACGGGCTTTTCATTGGAAGGCAAGTTATTCGCTGGAATCAACCCCACAAACGAAGTACGGGAGGCGTTCATCGCCGCGACGAACACGTGCGTTGCGTGGCATCTCTTCGACGGTTTCGCAATGGATTTGCCGGAGGGCATGACGAACCTCGTCTGGGAGCGGACATTCACGGTCAACCGCTCCAGCGCGTGGCAGCAGTTCTTCCTCTCCGCTTCGCCGACGAACGCCGCCGCCTGGAATCTGCAAAACGCACTCCTCGAATGGGAGGCGGACACCGGGTCGTCCGGTTCCGCATCCTCATCGCCGCATGGCGACAGCTTCCGCATCCCCCTCGCCACAAATGACTTCCCGCACTCGTTGACCCTTCGCATTCGCGCCACCGGGACATCCACCGTCCTTTCGCCGAACCCCATCCACCTTGTCGCCTACACACCTGAGTTCCGCATCGAGGGCGGGCGCGAGGTCATGGGCGAAGGAGGCGCGAAACTCAACGTCTTCCTTGAAGGCACGGCTTCGCAAATCCTTCTTGCGATAGACCATTCGCACCGGCCGTGCAATGCGCCGCTCGGAGCGGACGAACTCGACATGCTTGCGCTGGAGGAGATGGGCGGCGGCGGACTCCACTTCTACGGGGAGGAGAATGGAGGGGCAATGACTGTTGACCGTCCGGGGACATACGTTTTGCCAGATTTTTCGTTGGGTATTCCGGCTTCCGCCGGGATTCGTTCACCGCGCCGGGGAGCAAGCGGCGGCGACACTGTCATCGTCCTTGACCCATCTGTCGGCTGGAACTGCAACGGGCATGGCTGCGGCTACGACGGGCTGGGATACGACTGGGATTGGGACTGGTATTACGAGGAGGACTACTATCCGCTAGACTCCAAGTGCCTGCGTAGGAAGTGGTACCACGACTGGGACGGCGGCTGGCTGCACGACAACTGCGAATTGTATGTTTCCAGCGGCGTCGGAGATGGCGGCGGCCATGTAACGACCTCGGCGGACGGAAACACCGGCAAGGTGTACGTGGACGGCGTCGAGGTCTGGTCAGGCACGTCCGAACACATATACGACGACGCGGGCTGCGCCGGCGGCTACCACGAGAACTTCCTCGGCGACGAATGCGACAGCTGCGACGACGACTGCGCGAACGGGAACTGCGATTCGTTGGAAGGCCCGTCGCTGGGATCGCTCAAGTTCCGCATTCCCCTCGGCGCGCCCGTCAAGGGTCAGGTCGCCGGATTCGTGTGGATCGCCTCGGACACCCCCATGGGAATATCGAGGTCCACTTTCCAGCTCCTCGAACACCCGTGCGCGACAATCACCGACACCTACGAATCGGGGGCGAGGCGCATCGTATGCCACGATTCCAGAGGGCGCGACCTGCGCATCGAAAACATCGCGAACGGCGCGCGGGTGACAATCCGCGAGACAGCCTCCCAGAAACTGGAACACACCTGGGAGGTCGTGAACGTCAACGGCGACCCCGCCCGCATCCGCCTCCGCAAGATAAGCCGGCTGAACAATGTGATGTCCGACGAGACCTACACCTACGCCGACGGCGACTGGACGCGCTTTGACAACATCGCCGGCGTGCAGACGCAACTCATGGTCTACGACAATTTCGCAGACTACGGAGACGGGACCAAGTACGAGATGAGAACGACCACGGACGTGAGCGGCAAAACGCTCTCGTCAGTCACAACGGTCAAGAGCCGCATTGGCGACTGCGACAACGCCGTGATGCGCGAGACGTACCGCTACGAGTCCACGGGCCGTGGCTTCAGATGGACGCAGGCCGACTACTGGGACGATCCCGCGCATTCGGCCCGGCACGGACAGCCACGCCTCGTCTACGGAACGGCCCGCGCATGGGTGTACACCGACTTCGACGACTTCGGCCATGAGAGCCTCCGCGTCGAGCAGCGGGGAAACGCCGACTACCCATCCTACTTCCCTTACGTCGATTCGGGCGAGCTTCGTGGCATCTCCTCCCTCGCGGACGCCTTCGTTACCGTCCGCGACTACGAGCCGCATTCCGGCGATTCATGCCACCCGGACGACGCCGCGCGCCCGCGCACCGAGACGCGATTCGTTGTGACCAACGGCGTCGCAACTGTTGTAGGGCGCACATGGACGCGCTACATCCGCCTCACCCGCGACGGCCACGACGCCATCAAGACCGAGACATGGCGGGCCACAACGCCGAATGCGTCTTTCTTCGACGTTGGCAATGCCTACTCATACGAGATCGCCTACGCCGACACGGGCGACGGCACGCCGCTTCTCATGCGCAACGCCGTCGCCGAATCGCTCGACGAGGACGGCATCATCACCGTCAACACCTACGCCCTCACCAACGGTCTCCTCGTCTGCGAGAGCCGCCGCTACGCCCCTTCAGCACTTGCGTTCCCAATATACGAAACCACAGAGCGGGACGCATCCTACGGCACGCTCCTCCGAAGCACCGTCCGCCTCACGGACGGCGACACGATAATCGCGGACGAACAGTCGGTCTACGATGAAAAGAACCGGCTTCGCTCCACCACCTATCTTAACGGCACCACAATCACCAACGCCTACTCCTGCTGCCGCCTCCTCTGGTACCAGGAAGGTGAAAGGCGCAAGGTCCTCCGCTCCGCCCAGACCGGCACCGACCACCTCTACAACGCGATGGAGGAAGTTTGGCTCGGCGACGTCTCGACGAATGGACAGTACCGTGTCACGCAGCACTTCTACGACGCCATTGGGCGCGAAACGAACACTGTCGTGTACGCCGGTGCAACTCCAGGCGAGGCGACAATCGCCTCATCCTCCAACGGCAAGGCGTACACGACCGTAACGACAACATATCCATACGGGGGCAGTGACTACGCCGTCAGCACGGACGAACGAGGCAGGGTGACGATTCGATGCGTTGACTACGAATGGGACTATGTTGAGACCGTTGAGACCGTGTTCACCAACAATGTGGAGGTGTTGAAGACAAAAAGCCGCGCCTATGTCGGCGGTGGCTCGCTGATGCGCCGTGAATGGGGTGAAAACTGGACGGAGGAACGCCGTTTCACCGACTACGAAGCAGACGGACGGCGCATCGAATACGTCGTCACCGAATCCTCCGACTGCGGCGCCGTCACCAACTCCGTCTCCACCTACGACCTCCTAGGACGTCTCGTCTCGTCCGCCGTCCCCGGCGCCAACGGCTCGGCCATCATCTCCTTCCACACCTACGACGGCACATCTTCGCGCGTGCTCTCCACCGCTACAACTGGAAGCCTACCAATCTTCCATTCCTACAACGGGCGGGGCGAGCGCGTCGGAACGGCACAGGGCGATATTTCTTCCTGGGGCGAGACAACATACGAAACCATCGGGCAGGAAGTCTATCGCGTCGAAACGTCATGGCGAATGACCGGCGCGATCACGAACTCCGTGCAAATACGCAGGACGCAGCTGACCGGACTTACGGATGCGTTGCGGAGCCGCACTATCTCAATTGCGGCGGACGGCACGGAAACTGTGGCGGAGGAGTCCTTTGACGCGATTACCGGAGTGACGACGACAACCACACAGACTGACGGACGGATACCGGTTGTCACGCGGTCGATTCACGGACTGCCCATTTCGCAGGCGACGCTTGACGAGGAACGCGAACTGTCCTACGACGCATACGGGCGAACCGTCGGCGTAGCCGTGACGGATGCTTCAACAGGTGCTACAAACAGGATTGAGTCAATCGAATACGACGTGTCCGGCAACGTGGCTTGCAGCATGGTTGACTACGGCGCGGATGGCGTGTCCATCGCGACGGTGGAATACGATATGCTTGGTCGCGAAACCAGCCGTACAGACGCGCTCGGCAACACCATCGACACAGCCTACGATCCTCTTGGCCGTCCAGTCGCAACAAGTGGCGACGCATATCCGCTCTTGACCGCATACGACACCCAGGGGCGCAAAATTGTTAGCCGGACATCCCGCGACGACGGCGCGACATGGGACGCGACTCAATGGGAGTACGATGCCGCCAGCGGCCTTAACATGGTGAAGGAATACGCCGACGGTTCACGCATCGCCTACGCCTACACGGACAACGGCAAAAAGACCCGCACGACATGGGCACGAGGCGCATGGAAGGAAAACGCCTACAACGAGCGCAACCTTGTCAGCGGAACAACCTACTCCGGGACGGCTACGCCGTCCGTTGCCTACGCATACGCCGATTCCGGCAAGATGGCGTCCGCGACACTCTCCGATGGCACGGTCTACGCCTACGCTTATGACGACAGCCTCCTCTGCACGAACGAAACCGTCCATTCCGCCTCGGAAGACTTCCGAATCGAAAGGACTTACGATGGATTCCGCCGCGCCGTCGAGACAGCCGTCATGATCACGAATGTCCGTCACACTGCGAAAGTGCGCCTCTACGATTCAGAAAACCGCGTCTGCGGCTACGCCCTCACGAACGCGGCCGGACGCGGTGTGTCCGTGACTTTCGCCTACGATGGCTCGTTTGTGACGAATGCGACTTTTGTTCTTCCCAATGGCGGTATCTTCTCCAAAAGGCTGACACGGAAAGCGGGACGCAAGGAACTTGTCACAAGGCGTGACTATGCCTTCGGCGGACAGCCAGCGTACTGGTACGCAACGGGATACGACCTTCTCGGACGTCCGACAAACGCGACCGACTCTGCTTCGCTTGCCCGTGAGTGGCTGTACAATCGCCGTTCCGAACTATCCGCCGCGTCCATCGGCACGAATCACTATGGCTACGCCTACGACACCATCGGCAACCGCCTCTGGGCATCCGCCAACGCCGCCACGAACACATACTCCGCCAACTGCCTCAACCAGTACGCATCAATCCTCCGTACCTCCGTGTCTCCGTGTGAGCGTTCTTACGACCTCGACGGCAACCTCACGAATGATGGCGTTTACTCTTACGCCTACGACGCGGAGAACCGGCTTGTGTCCGTCACTTCCGCCGGGGATACGAACGGCGCGATCCGGATCCTGAACGCCTACGACCATCGGCACCGGCGAATCCGCAAGATCGTGCAGCGGCTCTCCCTCTCCGTTTCGCAGCCTCCAGCACCGCCAATCGAGACGCGGGAATGGCAGACGGTCGCGACGCACTCTTTCGTCTGGGATGGAAACCTGCCCGTCCACGAAACGGTTCAACGGTTCAACGGTTCAACGGTTGAACGATCCTACTTCTGGGGCATGGACAAGTCCGGAACGGAACAGGGGGCCGGAGGCGTCGGCGGACTCCTTGCTGTGTCGATTGACGGTGCCTTCTTTATCCCGTGCTACGACCACAACGGCAACATCGTTAGTTACATTTCGGAGGTCGGAAGCGTAGTCGCCCAGTACACATACGATTCATATGGCAACACCATTGAGGACTCAGGCTCGCTGGCCAATCAGTTCTCATTCGGCTTCAGCACAAAGTACCATGACCGTGAAACTGATATGATTGCTTATCAGCGTCGCTTCTATAGTCCCGACCTCGGTCGTTGGCTCAACCGCGATTCAATTGAAGAGGATGGCGGAGAGAACCTATATGCGTTCTGTTTGAATTCCCCGCAATTGTATGTGGATAAAAATGGCAATGTTTTATTGATAGACTCCCTGATTTTCACCGCTGTGGGAGGCATAGTAGGCGGTATCTCTGCGGCATTAAGCGGAGGGGATGTTCTTGCGGGAGCAGTCGGTGGTGCCGTTTCGGGTCTTTGCATATCAGTTTGTCCCGGAGCAGCGGCAGGGTGCGGTGCATTGGGAGGGTTCGTTTCGGGGGTGATATCTGGGTGGCGCAGTGCCAACCGTAGGAAACTCTGCGGAGCAAAGTGGCGTGTACATGTTGCCGGCACAATTATCATAGAAACTACTTCTGGAGCTTTGTTCGGCAAGGTTGGAGGTAAGCTGGGGGATGGCGTAGAGATAATAGAACGTATAATGGGGTCGTGGACGAAGACAATAACAAAAAGTTCGCTTAAGGTCACCTTAGAGGCTGTTGGGGCAAACTTCGCTACGAGTGTATCTTGTGGCGTTAGTAGCACAGCGGCCGAAACAGTGATGGAGGCTGTTGAAGCGGCAGTGGAGGCTATTACTCGAATCGGTGAAATAGAAGAACGTTCAATAGAAGAAATTGGGGTTGAGGCGGAAGCAACTGGGACTTTCAAGTAAGGAGAGAGGATTGATGTTTCGTAGCAGATGGCTTTTCAAGGAGATGCCGACAATCACAAGGACAACCTCCTATTGGCGAGCGTTGAAGAATTTTGCCTTAATCTTCCTTCTAGCCGATGCTATGTTGTTTCTGTCGGTGGTTTTTGGACTGGTCGCATGGCTTGAGTTCTTTCAAATGTCGGCTTTCTTGTTGACCGCATTGTTCTTGGCCCCGTTCTTATTTCGTATTAGGGAAAGGTCTCTCTTGGTATTCTTAGGCCTCGCGACGATTTCATTTTTTCTTTTCCTCATATTTCAAACTCTTGGAGACCGATACTTTTCGCAACAGGTCTTTGACTCCTACCTAAAGGGGGGGGATTATCACGCGAAGGTGAATTCACTGGCAATTATTGCCAGTTCAAACGCCATAGCTCACACGCAACTGGTCATAGATGAAATCGAGTTCATAAGACAAGGCGTCAAAGAAGCTAAAAAATTCAGGGACCATCCCTCCCCCGAAAAGATAAGTCATTTGATTTCCTTGAAGGCCAAGACGGAAGAACGTATGGCTAGGTTGGACAGCCGTTTTTCCGAAACAGGGTATTGCAATAAAAGCGCATCAGCTAATGAAAAAACGGTCAAAAGCATGTACCACAAAATGCTCCTTTACCTTGATGAATGCCTGAATACTGATCGACTTTGAGAATAACGGCTTTTGATTACGAATGATATGTTGTTGAGCATTGTTTCTTTATCCATTTTCATACTGGGGGATTTCCAATGAATGATGAGAAACAATATCTTTTCACTGCAAATGGAAGTTATTTCGGGCATTGCATTGTTGCCTTGGCATTCGTATTGCCAATTGCTTACGGCATTGTTGATCGAGGTTGCATAGATCTCAATGAGGCAAATGTCCTAATGTTTCCTTTGGGTGTTGCGTTGTTGTTGGTCTTTGCCGCAATTACAGAGGCTTGCATGATGATTAAGGGCAAAAGACATCTTTTCGCATATAATGTGGACAAGGCCATATGCGTGTCGTTAGATAACATCAAATTGAATGCCGCTATTTCAATTGCCCGAAAACTCTATGGCCCCGTTTTTGACGGTGATTGCGCTCAATACTTTTCATTAAGACCAAAATCACCTTGTTTGCGGAATCTTTTCTATGCCATCGTCATTGTGATGTTCATCCTTTCATTGGTCTCCCCATGTCATCACATCATCAATGCAGCTCAAAACGGAATGTTGCCTACTAAGGTGATAGTTGCATGGGTATTCATAGTGTTTGACGGAATTATGATAGTAAACAGGCTCTTTTTCAGGGCAAGCATTAGGAGGTTCTGGGCGTTTACGTTGGGCGATGCCAACTTTTGCTCCATTCTCCGCTTTGAATTATCTGGAGAGGATGCTGTTGAACAGCCACCATTTGTTGTGAATTCGCTGGAAGATGAAGACCAACAAGACTGACACCATCGTCGAATCCTACGCCTACGACATGTTCGGCAACCGCATCGCCACCACCGATGTGCTTGGCAACATGGTGTTCAAGTCCTACGATCCATTTGGCTGCGTCGTTGCCGAATGGGGCGCGACGTACCCCGTGCGCTTCTCCTACGACACGCAGGGCCGCAATGGTGGCACTTATTACACCTACGCCTCAGACGGCTTTCTCGCGTCAATCTCCACCGCCGAGGCCGTTGTCGAATATGCCTATACCCACGACAGACTCGACGCGGGCTACACGGTTACGCTAACCAACGGCACCTTGCATGTTTTTCATTGACAAATCTTTGTGTCTGCAATAATCTTATTACCCAACATTGAACCTAGGAGTTTCAAAAGTGCACCCCATCCAAACAGTACGCCACAGCGCGGCGCACATCATGGCCGCCGCCGTCTGCAGGCTTTTCCCCGACACCCAGATTGACATCGGCCCAGCGACCGATGACGGTTTCTACTACGACTTCGACCTCGAGCACCGCATCTCGAAGGAGGACTTTCCAGCCATCGAGGAGGAGATCCGCAAAATCATAGCCGCGGCGCTTCCCTTCGAGCGCCTCGAAGTCTCGCGCGAAGAGGCCGCAAAGGTCTTCGCCAAGCAGAAGTACAAGCTTGAGCGCCTCGCGGACATCCCCGAGGGCGAGGTCATCTCGCTCTACAAGTGCGGCGACTACATCGACCTCTGCCGCGGCCCCCACGTCGACACCACCGCCGACGTCGGCGCCGTCAAGCTCCGCGCGATCGCCGGCTCGTACTACCGCGGCGACGAGAAGAACAAGATGCTCCAGCGCGTCTACGGCATTGCCGCCGCGACGCAGGCGGAGCTCGACGAAATTGTCGCCCGCGAGGAGGAGGCCAAGAAGCGCGACCACCGCGTCCTCGGCGTCGAACTCGACCTCTTCCACCTCGACCCCGAAGACCCCGGGCAGATTTTCTGGCATCCGAAGGGCTGGACCATCTACATCACGCTCCAGGAGTACATCCGCCGCAAGATCCAGCGCGACGGCTACCAGGAGGTCAACACCCCCGCGATCATGCCGCGCAGCCTCTGGGAACGCAGCGGGCACTGGGAGCACTACCAGAAGAACATGTTCGTCACGGAGAGCGAGAAGCGCATCTTCGCCGTGAAGCCGATGAACTGCCCGGGCGCGCTCGAGATCTTCAACAGCCGCCTCCGCAGCTACAAGGACCTCCCCCTCCGCCTCGCCGAGTTCGGCCACTGCGCCCGCAACGAACCGAGCGGCACGCTGCACGGCATCATGCGCGTCCGCGGCTTCGTCCAGGACGACGCCCACATTCTCTGCACAGAGGAGCAGATCGAGCAGGAGGTCGC
>JAEEGG010005648.1_pt1 | contig 29527 bp, 19 predicted proteins | sample 9134161 | NCBI WGS metagenome assembly JAEEGG01 (sample SAMN16246543, study PRJNA631951) | gut metagenome | biome: gut microbiome; feature: rumen; material: CR-attached | host: Bos | place: Iran: Karaj | collected 2018-10
GATGGAGTGGCGTGGCGAGTCGGCAGGAGCCACGGTGCCCTGGGTGAAGAGTTCGTGGTCGAGGCCCGTCATCACCTTGCCCTTTGCATAGGAACTCGGATAACCTCCGCTGACAAGCATTACGGTAACAGCTGCACGCGGATCGACTTCGAGCGTCTTCGTGTCGAGGTTGCCGTCGGCTACACCTTCGAGCAGTTCCACCAGGTCGCTTTGGATGCGTGGCATGACGACTTCGGTCTCGGGATCGCCCATGCGGACGTTGTACTCGATGACCATGGGGTCGCCGGCATGATACTGCTGAATGTCGCGGTCGATGCGGATGAGGCCAAGGAAGATGAAGCCCTGATAGCGCAGTCCTTCCTGCTGGAGGCCTGCGATGGTGGGGCGAACGATGCGTTCTTCAACCTTCTGCATGAACTCGTCGTCGGCAAAGGGTACGGGCGAACAGTTGCCCATGCCGCCGGTGTTGGGACCGGTATCGCCTTCGCCGATGCGCTTGTAGTCCTTTGCCACGGGCAGAATCTTGTAGTGCTGACCGTCGGTGAGCACGAAGACCGAGCATTCGATGCCCGACAGGAACTCCTCGATGACGACGGTGGCCGAAGCTGCACCAAACATGCCATCGAGCATCAGGCGGAGTTCGCGGCGAGCCTCGTCGAGGGTGGGGAGGATGAGCACGCCCTTGCCGGCTGCCAGTCCGTCGGCCTTGAGCACGTAGGGCGCCTGGAGTTCTTCGAGGAAACGGCATGCCTCGTCGTACTGCTCGGCGTTGAACGAGCGATAGCGGGCGGTTGGAATCTGATGACGGCTCATGAAGCCCTTGGCAAAGTCCTTCGAGCCTTCGAGCTGGGCTGCTGCCTTGCTGGGGCCGATGACGCGGATGCCCGCGAGGCGCTCGTTGCCCTTGATGTAGTCGTAGATGCCGTTGACCAGGGGGTCTTCGGGGCCTACGACGATCATGCCAATCTGGTGCTGGAGGCAGAAGTCGGCAATCTTGTCAAACTCGCCCACCTTGATGGGGACGTTCTGGCCATAGGCGGTAGTGCCAGCGTTGCCTGGGGCAATGTATAGTTGTTCGCACTTGGGGCTCTGTGCCAGTTTCCAAGCGATGGCGCATTCGCGGCCGCCACTGCCGAGGAGGAGGAGGTTCATAGGGATAGGGTTAAGAGGGGTTAAGAGGGGTTAAGAGGGGTTAAGAGGGGTTTGAGGGGTTAAGAAGGGTTAAGAGGGGCTAACAACCTTTCTTAACCTTTCGCTCCGAGCTCTGCTCGCGTGGAGCGAAGCGTAACAACCTTTCTTAACCTTTCAGAACCATCATTATAGATGTTCGTCAAAATAGCGTGCAATATTATTTAAAAGGTGGACACGGTCACGGCCGCGCACGTTGTGCTCGTGACCGATGTACATCAGGAAGTCGGGGTAGGTGTCGGCGGCAACAGCGTTCTTGAGGAACTGCATCGACATCTGGGGCACGACGGTGCCGTCCTGGTCGTCGTGGATGATGAGGAGGTGGCCACGGAGCTTGTCGGCCTGATTGACCAGTGTGCTGGCAGCGTAGCCTTCGGGGTTGTCCTGAGGCGTGCCCATGTAGCGTTCGCCGTACATCACCTCGTAGCGGCTCCAGTCGAGCACGGGCCCGCCGCAGACGCCTACCTTGAACGTTTCGGGATAGTTGAGCATCATGTAGGTGGTCATGAAGCCGCCGTAGCTCCAGCCGTAGATGCCGATGCGGTCGGCATCGACATAGGGCAAGGTCTTGAGGTAGGCGACACCTTGCATCTGGTCGAGGGCCTCGACTTGGCCGAGGTTGTGCCAGATGGCCTGTTCGAAAGCGAGACCCCGGTTGTCGGAACCGCGTCCGTCGATGGTGAAGACCACGTAGCCGCGATTGGCCATGTAGCAGTCCCAGCCGGGCAATCCCCATTGGAAGCCGTCGGTGACGAGCTGGGCGTGGGGGCCATTGTAGAGATAGACGATGACGGGATAGCGCCGGTCGGGATGCTTGTCGTAGTCGCGCGGTTTGACGAGACGATAGTAGAGGTCGGTCACGCCATCGGCGGCCTTGAGTGTGCCAAGTTCCACTTCGGGACGTGCCAAGGTGGCGTGCTTCTCGTTCTGGAGATAGGGATTGACGGCGGTGTAGAGCACCTCGGTCGTGATGGGACGACCATTCTTGAGGCTGATCAGTTGGCAGGTGCGCGGTGTCGCGTGGTTGGTGTAGGTGTCATAGACTTGTGTGAACTGGTCGTTGACCTTGATGCTATGACGGCCTTCGGCTTGAGTGATGCGTGTTACCTTCGCTTCCCTTGGACGCGACCAACGGGAGCAACCTTTCAAACCATTCGAACCTTTCGAACTTTTCAAACCCTTTACACCACGCGGTATCTCTACCGCGTACAAGTTGCTTTCGAGCGGACTGTCGGCAGCCGCCATGAAGTAGAGGTATTTTCCGGCAGGGTCGATGCCGACAATCGACGTGATGTCGTACTTCCCTTGCGTCAGGGGCAGGCAGACGGCTTTGTCGCCGGCGATGTTGTAGAGATAAGCCTGCATGTAGCCGTCGCGTTCGCTGAGCCAGACAAAGCGGTCGTTGGAGCCGGGAAGGAAATAGGCGGGGTGCTTGGGCTCGACATAGCGGTCGGAGCTCTCGGTGAAGAGCGTGCGCACAAAATCGCCTGTCTGAACATCATAGACGTTCATCTCCATGTGATTCTGTAGGCGGTTGAGTTCGGCAATGAGAATCTGACGGCAGTCGGGACGCCAGGTGACGCAGGTCAGGTAATGGTCGGACAGCGGTTTGGTCTTGAGCCAAATGGTCTGCATGTCGTCGGGATTGTAGATGCCCAAGGTGACCTGATGGCTCGTCATGCCCGCCATCGGATAGCGAATCCATTTGACCTCGGCTTCCTGCGGATCGGTCTGGAGCAAGGGATATTGACCCACCATCGACTGGTCCATGCGGTAGAATGCCAGCAGGTGACCCTTCGGGCTCCAGAAGATGCCGCCCTCGATGCCGAACTCGTTGCGATGGACCGATTGTCCCCAGACGATGGGCGATTGTCCCTCGTCGGGAGAGTCGCTGTCGGCGTTGGGGTCGCTGACCTCCTGGCGAAGCGGAGATTCGCTTTCCGTAATCTGCTCCACCCAAAGACGATCGCCTTCGTTCAAGGCCGTCCAAAGTTTGTCGGCACTGGGTTCTCCTTTCAGCGTCGGGCGCTGAGGCGTGGCTTTGGCAGCATCTTCGGGCAGAACATAATGGAACTCACCCTGCTCATCGAACCAGGTGTTGAGAAGCGAGGGGGCATAGACGTAGTCGGGATGACCTGGCGTCAGCTGTGCCATCGTGGGCAACTCACCCTCGGTTTGCGGGATGGTGCTCAGGATGGTTTGCGCTGATGCGGAAAGAGTCATGGATGCTGCAAAAAGGGGGATGAGAAGGAAGCGGGTCTTTTTCATTCTGGATGGGGCGGGGAGGTCGGAGCAATCGAAGCAATCGGAATACTCGGAGTACTCGGAATATTCGGATTATTCGGAATGGTCGGACTGATCTTTTTCGGGTTTCTTCGTATAGTCGAGGACTACCTTGCTCTTGTCGAAGTCCTCGCCGAACATCGGGCGGTTGGGGTCGTAGGTGCGCAGTCCGCGAGGCTTGTGTTCGCCACCGCGTTCTTCGAGCTTGCCGTCGGCTCCACGCTTGAAGTTGCCGCGGCTCACCGAGATGCTGCCGTCCTTGCCGATGGTGTAGGTGCGCTGTGTGTTGCTGTCCTTGCGGGGACGTCTGGGCTTGTCGGTGTCGGCAGGCTTATGTCCACGCTCGTAGGCCTTGCCGTCCTTGTCGAAGAAACGCTTCTTCCGGTCGCCGCTGTCGGCCTTGCCGTCCTTTCTTCCGTCTTTCTTGAAAGGCTTATCGTCCTTCTTGAATGGTTTATCCCCTTTCTTGAAGGAAGAGCCTTTCTTTCCGAAGTCCTTGCGGACGCGGTCGAAGCGGGTGTTGTCCTGTTTCTGGTCGGCACTTTGTTTGTCGAGTTCGCCGCCCTCCTGTCGGAAGTCGTCGTACCTGCCGCTGAATAGCTCGTACTTGCGCAGCTGACAAGGGATGCCTCCGTTGTTGAGGTCGATCTTGAGCGAAGGCTTGAGGCCGATGAAGTCGAAGGGAGTGCCTTCCTTGCGGCGGCCGGTGCGTGGATCGGTGTAAGAGAATGTTGCATTCGGGTCGTCGCTCGAGATAATCCAGGCTTCGGAGCCCTGGAAGTTCTTCTTCAGCACGCTTGCCACCATGCGGTAGAAGGTGGGCACATCGGTGAAGAGGCGCTTGCCATAAGGGGGATTCATGACGACGATGCCGCCGCGAGGCTGCTCGCCTTCGGCCAGCGATTCGGCGTCTTTCTGCGCCCAGGGAGCTGCATCGACCTCTTCGAAGTCCTTGACCGAGAGGGTGATGTACTTCTGCAGGCCGGCTTTCCGGATGTTCTCGGAGGTGACTCCGATGGCAACCTTCGAGATGTCGGAGCCATAGATGTGGTGCAGGAACTCGCGCTCCTGCGAATCGTCGTCGTAGAGTTCCTGCCAGAGGTCGTTGTCGTAGGCGAGGTCGCCGACGGTCCAGCGCTGGAAGCCGAAGCCCTTGCGGAACAGTCCTGCGGGTGTATTGGTGGCGATGAGGGCTGCCTCGATGAGGAAGGTGCCCGAGCCGCACATCGGGTCGTAGAGGTCGCGCGTTCCGTCGTAACCGGCCTTGAGGAGGATTCCTGCAGCCAGCACCTCGCTGATGGGGGCGTTGGTGAGCTGTTCCTTGTAGCCGCGCTTGTAGAGCGGTTCGCCGCTGGAGTCGAGGCTGAGGGTGCATTCCGAACCCATGGTGGAGGATTCGGCGGAGTCGGAGATGTGAAGGTTGAGCTGTACATCGGCTGAACCTACTGCCACCTTGGGACGCTTCATGCCATGTTCGACGAAGTAGTCGCAGATGGCATCCTTGGTGCGATAGATGGCGAAGCGAGAATTGCGGAAGTTCTCGGAGTAGATGGTGTTGTCGATGGCGATGGTCTGCCCTTCGGCCACATACCGGCTCCAGTCGATGGCCTTCACCTTGGCGTAGAGCTCCTCGGGGTCGGCGGCAGAGAACTGCTCGAATGGCATGAGCACACGCAGCGCCGTTCGAAGCCAGAGGTTAGACTTGTAGAGCAGCTCCTTGTCGCCCAGGTAGCTGACCATGCGATTGCCGATGGCGATGTTCTCACCACCCAGCTGTTCGATTTCCTTGGCCAGGATTTCCTCGAGGCCAGCGAGGGTTTTTGCAATTATCTTGAATTTATCCATTGTATGTGATAGCAGATGGTCGTTGTATTCCATCTTGTCATTTCGCGTTGTAGAAAAGTTTTGTATCGGCGGGGACGTCGTGGGTGACCCAGAGGTTGCCGCCTATCGTAGTATTATCGCCTATGTGAACGCGGCCCAGGATGGTGGCGTTGGCATAGACCACCACGTGGTTGCCGAGGATGGGGTGACGGGCAATACCCTTGACGAGCGAGCCGTCGGGTTCCTGCGGGAAGTTCTTGGCGCCAAGTGTCACGCCCTGGTAAAGTGTGACGTGATGGCCCAGGATTGCTGTTGCACCGATGACGACACCCGTGCCATGGTCGATGGCAAACGAGGGGCCGATGGTGGCTCCCGGATGGATGTCGATGCCCGTCTCGCTGTGGGCAAGTTCGGTGATCATGCGCGGGATGAGCGGTACGTCGAGCTGGTAGATGGCATGGGCAATGCGGTAGTTGGTGATGGCATGCATGCCGGGATAGCAGAGGATGACCTCGCCGAGATTGTTGGCGGCGGGGTCGTTGCGATACATGGCCACCACGTCGGTCGCCAATATTTCGCGTAGTTCGGGAAGGGCTTCGACAAATCGTTTGGCACGGCGTTTGGCCGCGTCACGCACCACCTCGCGCTCGACGAAGTCGTCGCCCTGGGCAAAGGCGATACCCGCCATGAACTGCTTGGAGATCTTTTCGTAGAGGTGCTCTACACCGACGCCGATGTGATATTGCAGACCACCTGTCACCACGTTCTTTCCGTAATATCCGGGAAAGAGAATGGAGCGGCAGATGTCGACAAATTCACGCAGTTCCGGCACCGAAGGAAAGGGAATCCCTTCGATGCCGAAGTGGTGCAGTTCGCTTTGAGAGATGTCGCTCAAAGTCGATATGGTCTGGTCGAAATTGTGCATTAATCAGATGCCGTATTTAGCACGAAGAGCCTTCGAGATGGCATTCTTGTTCACAACGTAGTTGAGGGTCTTGGCGCGTGCGAACTCTGGAGTCATGTACCAGATGCCGTCGTACTTGCCGGTGACGCCCCAGCTGTTCTTGATCAGATAGTAGAGGTTGCCCTCCTGGTCCTTGGCTGTGCCGAAGAGGTGCATGCCGTGGTCGTCGCCGGTCTCGAAGTTGTCGTAGCCGCGCTGACGTTCCTCGACGGTCACCTTCTTCTGGGGAAGTGGCTTCTCGCTGAGCTCCTTGCCCTTGGCGCTGCGGTCCAGACGGAGCCAGCGTGCCTGGTCGGCACCGGGAGCATCGGGAGCCTCCATGTCGGGATAGACGGCAAGGCCGTCGCGTGTGAAGCCGTCCTCGCTGACGTCACCGCCCCAAAGGATGGTGTATCCGGCCTTGATGGCATCGTCGATGATCTGCATGAAGTCGTCGAGCTCGAGGTTGAGGCTTTCTCCCCAGCGCCAGTTGTCCTGCACTTCGATGATGAAGCCCTTGCCCTTGTTGGCGCCCGTCGAATAGGGGTGATGAGTGAATGAGGTGACCGAAACATAGTCGTCGGGGTTGAGGCCGGTGCTTGCTGCGAAGGTCATGGGCGTATAGGTCTTGCCTTCGTAGGTGAAGGTTTCGGGAGCCTTGCCGAGATAAACTTCGTGGACGGCACGAACGGCTTTCTTCCAAAGAGGTTCGCCGTCGGGGCTGAACTGGAGCTTGCGGGCATTGGCGGCAGCCTTTACCAATGGGTCGGTCATGGCCGAGAGTTCGCTGTGGTTGCTGAGGGTGTCGCCATACATAGCGCCGGCAGGCATCTCGCAGTCAGGGATGAGTCCGTAGTTGCGGAGGCAGTAGAAGACATCGACAAACGAGCCGCCTTGTGCAAAGCTGACATCGCCGTGGGTGCGAACCGACTTCTCGGCACGGTCCATATAGGTGTTCTGAATGACAAACATTTCAGAGAAGTCATAGACCTTGCCGGTCTTCTTGAGTGCCTCGCTCTCCAGGAAGCTCAGACCGGAATAGCTCCAGCAGGTGCCCGCATTCTTCTGGTTCTTGACCGGAGTGATAGCTACCGAATCGACGGTAGTGAACTGGAACCCCTTGATAGAGTCATTGGTCTCTTCCTGTGCAAAGGCTGCGCACGAAAGGAGGGCGGCAATGCCGCAAAGCATGGTTTTCTTCATATTATTTCTTTTTATTGTTCTTGTTTTGCTTGTTCGTAGGCTGCAGAATTTCGTTGTAACGCTTCTGGTCGGCGGCGAGCAGGGCTGCCTTTTTCACAAGGGTGTCCTGCAGGAGGCTGTGTGCCGATTGTCCGCGCTGATGGTAGTAGCGCAGAATGATTTCGTTGGCCACCTCTTCCTTGATCTCGTCGCGCAGCGAGTCGAGGTCGTGCTTCATGTCGAAGACCTTCAGCAGCGTCAGGATGCTGTCCTTCTTGTTCGCCAGGGCTTTCTGGCAGAATGCATCATATTCTTCGTCGGTCAGCTGGAATTGGTCGTAGGGCGGGATGGTCTCGTGCTCCTGACGATAGCGGGTGGCGTAGTCGAACGTGATGTATTCGCGTTCGAGGTAATAGGCTAGTCCGGACATCTGCTGGGGCTTCTCCTCCACGTCGGGCTTGATGCCGCGACCGTCGCGCACTTCGCGTCCGTTGGCCGTGTAGAACACGTGGGTCAGCGAGTCGGGTATCTGCTCGGCCTCGCCCAGCTTGTAGTTGATGACCTGGATGCAACGTCCGGAAGGGATGTAGTATTTGGCTGTCGTGAACTTGATAAGCGTATTGTAGGGCAGGGAACGGGTGCTCTGTACCAATCCCTTGCCGAACGAACGTTCGCCCATGATGACAGCACGGTCCAGGTCCTGCAGCGAACCGCTCAGGATCTCGGCGGCTGATGCCGAATTACGGTCTATCAGGCAGACTATGGGAAGAGTCGGCTCGATGGGCACGGTATTGGTCCGATAGGCGCTGTTCCATTCGGGGCGCTTCGCCTTTGTCTCAACCACGGGGCTGCCCTTTGGCACAAACATGCCCACGATCTTGACGGCCTCTTCGAGCAGGCCTCCTCCATTCTGGCGCAGGTCGAAGACGAGGCCCTTGAGCTGATGCTCCTGGTCGGCACGCATCTTGACGAGTGCATCCTGAACCTCCTGTCCGGCCTTGTCGGTGAACTGCGACAGGAAGATGTAGGCCACGCTGTCGTTGAGCCAGCCGTAGTAGGGCACGGCATCGAGCACGATCTTGCGGCGATGGATCTCGAATTCGATGGGTTCTTCGACGTAGGGACGTTTCACGCGAAGCTTGAAGTTCGTGCCGGCCTGGCCGCGCAGCTTCTCGCTCACTTCCGACGTGGACTTCTTGATCATGCTTTCGCCGTCGATGGTCAAAATGGCATCACCGACCCGCACGCCGGCTTCGAGGGCAGGCTTGCCTTCGTAGGGATTGGCAATGATTACCGTGTCGCCACGCTGCTGGATCAGGGCCCCGATGCCGCCGTATTCACCGGTCGTCATGGTCTTGAAGTCCGACTGGTCTTCTTCGCTGTAGAATTCGCAGTAGGGGTCGAGCTCAGTGAGCATGGCTTTCACACCGGTGGCCAGAGCTTTCCCCCAGTCAATGGTGTCAACATATTGTCCTTGTAATGTAGTGATGGCCGAGCCCAGGATCTCCATATATTGCTGGGCATCGAGGTGCAGGTCTTCCACTTTTCCCTTTTTCCGATCGTCCGACGATTGTGCCACGGCCTGCATTGGACAGGCCAGAACGAGCGTCAGGCATACGATGAGGCCGCCGAGGGCAGACATCCTTCTCTTCATGATGTAAAAGTTAAAAATTTGGGCAAATATCGCGTTTTTTTTTTGATTATCCAAAAAATGACTGTGTTTTTTACTTTTTTTCGGAGATTCTTTGGGAAAAGTGGTCAAAATGCCTTATCTTTGCAGCAAATTAAACTTTTTATATTGCAAAATGCATACATTCTTGAAGAGAATTTGCCTTCTATTGACAGGTGCGCTATTGTCATCGAATTGTGTTATGGCCGGGAGTGACATCTTCCATTGGGGTATTACAGCAGGTGGTAATATTTCCAAGGTGAGGGGTACTGGTTCGGGTTTTATGGATACAGGCTGGAAGTACGATAGTTCTGGTGGTTATTTTGTCGGATTCTCGGCACGATTGTCGATTCCGATCGTCAATTTCGGTCTCGACGCGTCGTTCACCTATTCGCAGGAGATGGCCGACATCGCGTCGAATGGAGCCAACATCATGGACAAGCTGCGCTACTTCAGCATCCCTGTTCATTTGCGTTACGATTTCGAGCTGCCTGTCCTCTCCGGGTTGGTCATTCCCTATGCCTTTGTGGGACCTGAGTGCAACCTGTCGCTTAACGACTTTGACGTGAATGAGTTCTTCCGAAAAGACCCAGGGTCTTCACGCCTGTTGAATGAGGTCGATTTCGACTACCTCACCAAGGATCAGGTCTGGAAGCTGGATCTTGGCTTTGGCGTAATTCTTTTCAGTCATTTCCAGGTGAGCTATTTCTATGCAGTGCCCCTCGAAAGTAGTTTCCGCTTCAAGACCGTCTATGACGACACAAGCGACCACTTCCGGCTGGGCACCCATCACATTGGGCTGACCTATTTTTTCTGAAATCCTTAACTTATATCCAATCTTATGATCGACGACGAGAATATTGACGACCAGGACCTCACTCGCAACGAGGCGGCCGATGCTGCCGAAGGAGATGAGGAGGCGGGCGACGAAGCGATTGTAGCAGGCAATGGCTATAAGCCGCATAACGACGACGATGCCTCAGACGACAAGATACACCATCTGGGTGGCATGTACCAGAACTGGTTCCTCGACTATGCGAGCTACGTCATTCTGGAACGTGCCGTCCCACACCTTGCTGATGGTCTGAAGCCCGTGCAGCGCCGCATCCTTCATGCCATGAAGGTGATCGACGATGGTCGCTACAACAAGGTGGCCAATATCGTGGGACAGACCATGCAGTACCATCCGCATGGCGATGCCAGCATCGGCGATGCTCTGGTGCAGCTGGGTCAGAAGGATCTGCTCATCGATTGCCAGGGCAACTGGGGCAATATCCTCACCGGTGACTCGGCAGCCGCACCCCGTTACATCGAGGCACGTCTCTCGAAATTTGCCCTCGAGGTGGTGTTCAACAACAAGATTACCCCCTGGCAGCTTTCGTACGATGGGCGCAAGAAGGAGCCTATCAACCTGCCCATCAAGTTTCCGTTGCTCCTCGCCCAGGGCGTGGAGGGCATTGCCGTGGGTCTTTCGTCGAAGATTCTTCCCCACAACTTCAACGAACTGCTCGATGCGTCCATCGCCTGCCTGAAGGGTGAGCCTTTTGAGCTTTATCCCGACTTCCCCACAGGCGGCCTTATCGACGTCTCGAAGTACCACGATGGAGCACGTGGTGGCGTTATCAAGGTACGCAGCCGCATCGAGAAGATCGACCAGAAGTCGCTGCGCATCATCGACGTTCCTTTCGGCAGGACCACCGATTCGCTTATCGAATCGATCCGCAAGACCATCGAGAACGGCAAGATCAAGATCCGTAATTTCGACGATTTCACCAGCGACCACGCAGAGATTGTCGTCCACCTGATGCCCGGTGTGTCGAGCGACAAGACTATCGATGCACTCTATGCCTTCACCGATTGCGAGATCTCCATCTCGCCCAACTGCTGTGTCATCTACGACAAGAAGCCTCACTTCCTCACTGTGAGCGAAGTGCTGCGCCGTTCGGCCGAGAATACGAAGGAGCTGCTTCGCCAGGAGCTGGAGGTCAGCAAGGGCGAACTGCTCGAACACCTCATGACCTGTTCGCTCGAAAAGATTTTTATCGAGGAACGCATCTACAAGGGTCAGGAGTACGAGCAGGCCAAGGATCTCGACACGGCCCTCGCCTACATAGATATGCGCCTCGAACCCTTCAAGCCCGATTTTGTGCGCGAAGTGACCCGCGACGACCTGCTTCGCCTCGAGGACATCAAGATGGCCCGCATCCACAAGTTCAGCAGCCAGAAGGCTGAAGAGGACATCCTCCAGACCAAGAAGAAGATCCGTGAGGTCGAGAAGAACCTGCGTCACCTGACGACCTACACCATCAAGTGGTTCGAGCATCTCAAGGAGAAGTATGGTGCCGACCATCCCCGTATGACCGAGATCCGCAACTTCGATTCAGTCGATGCCACCAAGGTCATCGAGTCGAACATGAAACTATGGTTCAACAAGGCCGAAGGATTTATGGGCACAGGTCTCAAGCAGTCCGAATCGGAATTTATCTGCAACTGCTCCGAGATTGACGAGATTCTGGTCATCTACAAGAACGGACAATACAAGGTGGTGAAGGTTGACCAGAAAGTGTATTTGGGCAAGGATGTGCTCTACATCAACGTCTATCGCAAGAACGACAACCGCACCATCTACAATGTCGTCTATCGTGACGGCAAGGGCGGGCCGCACATGATCAAGCGCTTTGCCATCACATCGGTGATGCGCGACAAGGTCTATGACATCACGCAGGGCAAGGAAGGCTCGCGCATCGCCTATTTCAGCGCCAACCAGAATGGTGAGGCCGAGGTCATCAAGGTGTATATCAAGTCAAAGCTGCGCAATTCCAAGGTAGTTCATTTCGAGCGCGACTTTGCCGAGACTCCCATCAAGGGTCGTGGGGTGAAGGGCAACCTGCTCACCAAGGCCGATGTCCAGAAGATCCTGCTGGTCTCGAAGGGTGGTTCTACGCTTGGCGGGCGCCCCGTGTGGTGGGATCCCGACGTGCAGCGCATCAACTACAACAAGCAGGGACAGTATCTCGGCGAGTTCCTCAGCGAGGACCGCGTGCTGGTCATCCTCGACAACTGGGATTATTACATTACGACCTTCGAAGAGACCGTCCATTTCGAGTCGAATGTGCTCCGTGTCGAGAAGTATGACCCGCAGAAGGTTTGGACCTTTATCCTTTGGGACAAGGAGATGAAATGCTACAGCCTGAAGCGTTCGCTGCTCGATGCACGTCCGAGCAAGCAGAACATGCTGGGCGATCCAAAGCGCTTCAAGATAGCCGTGGGTTTGCATTATGTTCCGCAAACAGAGGTTCCTGTTCCAGAAGAAGGCGAGGAGGTTGAGCTACCGGTGGACGAAACACAGCCCGCTGAGGCTCCCGAGCCACAGCCGCTCGTCATCGACACGCCCTATCCGCGGTTCCGCATCACGATGGGCAAGCCCGATGATTTCCGTCCTGCCCTCGAGGTCGATGCCGATGAGTTTATTCCTATCCGCAGCATCAATACCAAGGGCAAGCGACTGACTCCCTACAAGGTGGCAAGCATCGAGGAGATCCAGCCGCTTCGCTGGCCCGAGACAGAAGATACTGCGGGAAATGACGAAGGTGGGGAAGAACCCGAGGAGGAAGCCCCTTCAGAAACTTTGTTTTGATTGCCAATGAAAAGATTTCTCATTTTGGCGCTGGCTTTTTTGGCCGTCTCAGTGTCTGGAATGGCACAGGAGGAGCTTCCGCGACCGGTCACCAATGTGCTTTCCTTGCGCGTCGGGCAAGGCAGGATGCGCGACACCTATCTGGCCCCGTTGCTCTATACAGGATCGAGCATTGCGCTCGAGGGGCAGCGTTGGCGCATGCTTCGTAACCACTCCTGGACAGGTTGGCAGCAGGCCGACATCCTCTTCTTGACAGGTGAGGATCATGGTCGTGACAGCGAGGCTTGGGCAGGACGTCTGCGCTATCGCTATGGCGTTCTGCGGCGTTGGTCGGATTGCCTGGATCGCAATACACAGGAAGTTCGAACCGATGGTTCCCCCTGGTCGTTCTATCTGGGACCCTATGCAGGCATCGACCTTGGTTTCGATTATAACCTGAAGATCGCTTCATCCAACAACCCTGCCGCAGCACGTGTGACAACCAACCTGGGCGCTGCGGGCGCTGTGAGCTATCGGTTCCAGGCTCCTGCCGCTCAGGGAATGCGTGTAATGCTCCAGGCTCACGGCCCCTTGCTCGGCATGGGCTTCTGTCCGGAGTATGGCGCCAGCTATTACGAGACGTTCTATCTCGATTCGTCCGACAACACCTTCCATTTCACATCGTTGCACAACCAGCAGGATCTCGACGTGCAGTTGTCTGTCGATTTCCCGATGGCAGTTATCCCCTGGTTCCGACGCTTCGATTCCGTGATTCGCCTGGGAGGCTTGTATCACATTGAGACCATGGACATCAATCACATCACTACGCGCTATAGCAGCCTCGAGTTCGTTATCGGCTGGGTCTATCAGTACCTGCCATTCAGTCGCCGCAAGGCCAGTCTCCTAAAACGTTCGCCCTACGATGCATATTGATTTTACAAACAAGTCTTCATTCCGCTGGTTGCGGATAGGAATCGTCTGCATGCTGCTGTCGATCGTCGGTGGCCTTTCCAGTTGTCTGGATGACGACCAGCTGGAACGGGACGATAGTCTGCGCGGCAACTTCGAGGCTTTCTGGCAGACGCTCGACCAGCACTATTGCTTCTTTGAAGAAAAGGGCGTCGATTGGGATGGAGTCTATCGCAAGTATGCCCCCCTCTTCGACGACTCCATCAAGTCGCAGTTCGAACTATTTGACGTGCTCGACGAGATGGTCGATACGTTGCGCGATGGCCATATCAACGTCTATGCACCTTTCAACATTGCTCGCTACTGGTCGTGGTACGAGGATTATCCCACCAACTTCGACGACAATCTGGTTCGGGAGTATTATCTGGGCACGAATTATTGGTACACGGCGGGGATGCAGTATGTGATGTATCGTCGCGACTCGGTGGCCTACGTGCGCTACAGTTCGTTCAACAGCGCAATCGGAGCCACCAACCTTGACTATGTCCTGGCCCTGATTCGCAATGCCAATGGCCTGATACTCGACATTCGCGACAATGGCGGCGGTTCGCTCACCAATGCTGTTACGCTGGCCGAACGTTTCGCTACCGAAAAGACATTGAGCGGCTATATCCGTCACAAGGTCGGGTTGGGACATAACGACTTTTCCAGCCCCGAACCACTATATGTCGAACCTGCTACCGACCGCGTGGCGTGGGATGCCTCGGTGCGGCCCGTCGTGGTTCTCACCAATCGGCATTGCTTCAGTGCGGCCAACAATTTCGTGCAGCTGATGCGAGCTCTCGATGGCACGATGACACCAGATACACTTGGTGTCCTTTTCCCCAAGATGATCAAGATATGCGGCGACCGTACGGGCGGTGGTTCCGGTCTGCCCTTCGAGAGCGTATTGCCCAATGGCTGGTCCATTCGTTTCTCATCTTGTCCGATGACCGATCCGGATGGGCACAGCACCGAATCGGGCATCGACCCGTCGCCTGGACTCAAGGTCGATATGGATAGCCTGTCGGCATTCCAGAATCATCGCGATGACATCATCGAAGCGGCACGTCGCTATATCATCGAGCATACCCGAGCACCACGCAAAGCGGCCGAAAGTGAATAATTTTCCCAAAATATTTGGAAGTTCCGATTTTTTGTCGTATCTTTGCGCCCGCAAAAACGATTTGCGGGTATGCTGAAATTGGTAGACAGGCCAGACTTAGGATCTGGTGTCGCGAGGCGTGTGGGTTCGAGTCCCACTACCCGTACTTCCTTGTAACGAACTCCATTTACACTTGTAAGTGGGGTTCTTTTTTGTTCGCTCAGCATGAGTTGCCTTTGCCTTCCGGAAACCATCTATTATCCGATCACGGATGATGACAGATAGAACTTGGGGAAGAAACGCACTTCTTTCGAGGTCGAAAGCCGATACATTGCATTCACACAATATCCTGCTGCAATCCATGACCCTACCGACAGCTGCGGGGGCGGCATGCTGCCAGACTCCTTCCCATATCGTTCGATGATGTGCTGAAGCCAGCTTTGTGGATTCTGCCAGAATGCACAATATCGGGTGACGTAGTTCGCCACCTTCAGTTCAAATCCGGATGGATCGTCAGATATTGATGTTATTGGGCCACCATACGGGCTGACGATTGTGAGAAATCCCGCCCAACCGAAATTATAGGGATGCAGGATGGGTATCCCCCTCTTTCGGCACTCCTCGTCGAATGCGAATGGGATATCGCTATTGAAGTCCAGCGCATTAATGGCTATGTCATTGCCATCGATGAGCTGCGAGAGATTCTCGTGCGTAATCATCACGTTGTGAAAGGTGATTTCTGCCTGAGGATTGATTGCCGACAGGCGTTTTGCCAAGGTCTCGGCCTTGTATCTCCCAATATCGTTCTGGCAGTAGTTCTGGCGGTTGAGATTGCTCTCCTCCACCACGTCGCCATCGACAATTGTCAACCGCTCGAATCCGAAACGGATGGCACATTCGGCGATGATGCTTCCTATACCTGCACCTCCCAGTAGGATACGCTTTTGGCCGATGATATCCTGCTCTTCAGGAAGGACGTACAGCCTGTTTCTAATGTATCTTTCTTTCATTATTTTGAATAGTTTTATTCAACAAATGACGTTTTATATCTGTTATAATAATCATGAAGGTCACTTGCCCATGAATAAACTGGGGTGGTGAGTGAGCCTAAATATTCGATAGGTTTGCCCAAAGGATGAGTTTTGATGCCCAGATGGTTGACTACATGCATCAGATGGTTGTCCACTTCGGCAAGCATGATGGCATTTCCTGCCTCTACGATAGGGATGATGGCGAAATGCATCAATTGCTTGAATAAAATAATTGGGGATATACCGCAATAGGAATTCACTGCAAATCGCCCGACATGCCAAAACTGAACATCCTCTGAAGATTCAATGACTTCCGCAGGGTTAATGTTAATATTTTCTGCATAGGCAACGTAGCTTTACGGTCCCAACGGCAAGTGCGGATGCTGCCAATCATCTGTCCCGAAAGGCTCCGTGCTACGTAAGTCAGCGAATTATCACTGCAAATCATTCGTTCTTCATCGACCAGACTCGATGTTTCTTCGTCTATAGTGCCTGTGTTTGTTTCTGACGAATGATGAGAATAATTCTGCTCAACAACGAAATGAATAAGCTCATGCAGCTCTGTTGTCTGCAATCGGCTGATTGTATAGTTTGTTTCCATTTCGCTAAATGCATATTTGTAAGTTTAATATATGGACAACTTTTCCCAGTGTAGTATTAAACTTGTAGGGATTCGTCAGCCGGATAATCCAGCCAACGAATCCCTATTCAGTCAAAACCGAAGGCCGAATGTCGCGTAAAAGCCCTTAAAGGTTTTCAAATCTTCGTTTTTGAAATCGTGAACACGATATTCCACACCCACCAGAGGCACCAGTCTGCGACGAGCTCCATTGACATTTCCCCTCCAATAGATGCCGAGGCCATAACCCACATTCTTGTAGTCGGAGATGCCTATTGGTGCCGTAATGTTCGCCCTGATTTCATACACACCAAAATCGCTTGGATCTATAGGCAATGGTGCAAAGCCGATGCCGCCACCTAACCCGAAAGCATAGTTGTAGTCATGGGTCACACCATTCTTGGGGATGAAATATTGGCCAGTGCTCAATATTTGAGCGGAGAACCGTTGCGTGAATTGATAAATCGCGCCGATTGATACATCTGTCGCCATCGTGGAATGAGAGGGGGCGTACAGGCCGACCCCAGCCTCTATGTGCAGGTCTTTCAGTTTCTCACCAATTTCGTTACTCGTCTGGGCCGTTGCACTCATGAACATAAAGGAAACAAGAAGTGCGGCTAAATGAAATCTTTTCATAATCTTTGGTTTTAATTGTTTCTCTACTCATATCGCTTTTCGATTCCGCGCGGAATGAGAATCATTTCCGCTGCAAAGATAATGGGAATCTTTCACAATGGCACTACACTTTTGGGTAATTCGGCGAATGGGGAAGTAAGAATTACACAAAAGTGTAGTGAACGCAGCGCAGATTAAGGCGAACGGGGCGGATGGATGGCATTTGCGAATGGCATTTGATGGCATTACGGGGAACTCATTACTTAATAAACGAGATAAAAGTTGCAGCAAAAAGAGAAAATACCTATCTTTGCATGCAAATTCGAATTCTTCTTAGATACAGATTTTATGGAGGTAAACACATCCCGCTTTTTCATACCTGAGAATGCCGTCACCGAGACGGAGGGCCTGGACTATGGTGCGGCAGATCTGCTGATAAGGACTGCCGAAGCGCTGTCGCAGACCATCTACCAGAGCGTGTATATCATCGACTATTTCAAGCAGGGTTTCCTCTACGTTTCGGACAATCCGCTTTTCCTGTGCGGACATACCCGTGAGGAGGTGTTGGAGATGGGATATGATTTCTACATGCAGCATGTTCCAGCGGAGGAACTCGATATGTTGAGTGAGATCAATACTGCGGGATTCCGCTTCTTCAATGAGATACCGAAGGAGGAACGACTGGATTACAGCATCTCCTACGACTTCCATCTGCTGAGCGAGAGGCGGAAGCGTCTCATCAACCACCAGCTGACTCCGCTCATGCTCGCCACGGATGGTAGGGTCTGGTTGGCTGTATGTGTCGTTTCGTATTCCGCGCAGGGCAAGCCTGGGCAAATTGTGGTGAGTAAGAACAATACGAACATCTTCTGGCACTACTCGTTGGACGATCACCGATGGCATCAAGGGGAGCGCGTGTCACTGAGCGAAGAGGAAAAGGCCATTCTCCTCCTTTCGGCCCAAGGGCTGAAGATGGAGGAGATAGCCGGTCGTATCTTCAAGTCGGTCGATACGGTGAAATTCTACAAGCGGCGTCTCTTCGAGAAAATCGGAGCCAAGAACATCACCGAGGCGCTCTCCTTCGCCACAAACAATAGGCTGATTTAGCGCATTTTTCATGTTTGGTTTTGTTGAATTTCTTCGCGCGAGCTCGTGTATGTGACGCGAGCGAGCTTCACACGCGTACTCGCACACACGCCTCATACGCATGCTCGATACTATTTTAAAGAAAAAGGAATAAATAAAGATTTAAAGACACACTGTATATTAAAAGGGGGGGACACGCTCTTTTTGGAGCAAAAAGGAAATCCTGCGGTATAAATTCGGATATTTGTCGTTTGGGGTACACTAACGGCCGACAGAATGCTTGCCACGTTTGGAGAGAGTACTCTGACGGCCGTTAGAATATTTGCCACGATTGGAGAGAGCACTTTGTCGGCCGACAGAATACTTGTTCCAAAACGAGCATAACCTTTCCTGGCTAAGATTGATCATGCAACGATGGGCGAGAGTACTCTGTCGGCCGACACGATGCTTTCCTCGATGGGACGGAGTACTCTGTCGGCCGACAGAATACTTGTCCCAAGACGAGCATAACCTTTCCTGGCGCGAATTGGTTATGCGAAGATGGGAGAGAGTATTCCGACGGCCGACACGATGCTGGAAAAATTGGAGGAAGTACTCTAACGGCCGACAGAATGCTTGCACCAATTGGATGGAATACTCTGACGGCCGACAGAATGTTTGCTACAAAAAATATCCCTCAGCACTAAATAATAGCACTGAGGGACTGTCGTATAAGACGAAAGTGTTATCGAAATCTTGTTACTTCACCAGGATGAGCTTGCCATTCACTACGCAAAGGCCCTTGGCTGCAGTAAGCTTCTGGCCAGCGATGTTGTAGATGGCGCGATTGGCTACAGGTGCAGCCTCTATTTCGCTGATGGAAGTTTCGCCGCTGGTCACAAGCACCACTTTCGTAACCTTGGCATCGATTCCCTGGAGAACGAGACCGTAGTTGGTGAGCTCGTTAACCATTGTAGAGGTATAGGGGTCGAGGTTGTAGGGCTCAACTGTGATGTCGGTGTCGGTGATGGTTACCGTATAAGTGTCAGCTCCACGTACTTCGATGGTAGGAGCAATGGCACCCCAGCCATCAGCAAGCGACTTGACAAAGACCTGTCCACCCCATTCCCAGCTGACAGCCTCCACGGGTTCTGCCGTGATGAGGAGTTTGTCACCAGCCTTTGCATCGATTTTGCCGATGCTGACCGAACCGCTCCAGCTCTCGTCGAAGGTATATTCGCCTTCCCAGAGGGTCTTCTCGGTTTGTGGTGCGATGTCGCCTACAAGGGTCACATGATCCACTGCACAATCGTTGTAGATGTTGATGGTGATGCCAACGTCGTGCCATTCGCCAGGAGTGGTGCCTGCTGTCTCCTTGATGGCAGCCACGGTGTACTCGTAGGTCCAGCTGCTGCCAGCCATGCCTGTCCACTGCACAATAGGGCTCCAATTATCGGAATTGGCAAATCCGCCGATGCCCCATCCTTCGCGGCTGTCGGCCGAATTGTTGACGATGTAGAAGCGTACGATGTCGGTGTCGGCAGCACCCAGGCCATCGATTTCGGAGATGAGGAGGGTGTGACCCTCGACAAGGGTGAGAGGAGTCTCGGTCTCAGCAAAGGCGAGGGCAGCGCCCAGGGCCAGTGCGGAAGTAAGTAGAATTTGTTTCATAAGCTTTAGAGTTTGAAGTTTGTGTATGACTGATAATGTTTTTCCATACTGAATTTGACGGCGCAAAGATAGTTTTTTTCCACAAATTCGCCAAATATTATTTCTGTTTTGGATAAGAAAAATCAAAAATCGGATAAATAATACATAAAACAGCCAACTTTTTCAGTCCATTTTTGTTTTTCTCAGTCAAATTTTGTATCTTTGCACCATAATTTCTAACACATATGAAACATATTTTTTCGCTTTTGGTTCTTTTCCTCTGTGGCTTTTCGTTGCATGCAGAGGAATTTACCCATCTGTCTGTTGATTTCCCCAAAGTGGCAGCCTATACCGATAACCTCGGCTATGGTTACGACTTGGGCACCTCGTGGGATGGTCGCTCGACGGCTCCTTTCTTTTTCAGCGTCAATGTGCCCGATGGCAACTATCGTGTTACAGTAACCATCGGCAGCAAGAAGCGCGCTGCCACTACAACCATCCGTTGCGAGAGCCGCCGCCTTTATGTCGAAAATCTTGCCACCAAAAAGGGTGAACTGGTGACGCGCACCTTTGTGGTCAACAAGCGCGATTCGCTCTTCACTGATGCCAAGGGAAAGACCGATAAGGTGAAACTGAAGCCCGGGGAAGGAGGCAAACTGCATTGGGACCGAAAGCTCACCTTCGAAATCAATGGCGATGCCCCTGCCATCCAAAGCATTTCTATCGAGCGCGACGAACAGATATCCACCCTATATCTCTTGGGCAACAGTACCGTGGTCGATCAGAGCAACGAGCCCTGGGCAAGCTGGGGACAGATGATTCCACGATTCCTCAATGAAGGTCTTGCTGTGGCCAATTATGCCGAAAGCGGATTGGCCGTAGCCACCTTGATTGGTCAGAATCGCTGGGCCAAGGTCCATAGCCTTCTTCGCGAAGGAGACTACGTGATACTCGAATTCGGCCACAACGACCAGAAGACCGACGACCGCCCCGGCAATGGCGCCTACTACGCCTTCAGCCATCAGGTGAAGATGATTCTCGACCAGTGTCGCCAGAAAGGAGCCACCCTCATCCTCTGCACGCCCACTATGCGCCGCAGTTTCAAGGACGGTGTGAACCAGAACACCCACAAGGACTATCCTGCCGCTATCCGCGACATTGCCGAGCGCGAAGGACTGCTCTGCATCGACCTGCAGAAGATGACGGGCAAGTTCTACGAGGCGATGGGCGAAGAGGAATCGAAACGTGCTTTCGTGCACTATCCTGCCGGCACCTGGCCCGGCCAGGAGAAGGCTTTAGCCGACAACACCCACTTCAACCCCTACGGAGCCTACGAGATTGCCAAGATGGTTGCCGCCGCTCTCGCACAATCCGAAATGCCCATCGGCACGTTTGTACTGTCCGAATTCAGCGAATTTGACCCCTCCCATCCCGACGACGTCGAGACCTTCCATTGGAACAACTGCCCCTTTGTCGATATGACCAAGCCAGACGGAAATTAACAAACAACACACACATTATGAAAAAATATATTTTCACTCTTGCCTTCCTTTCCCTCGTTTTTGCTGGCGCAGCCCAAGTCAAGGACGTCAACGGCATCAACGATACCACTGTCGATAACTACAAGCAGTCGGAGGATGCCGATTCGAAATATGCACGCCCCGTCCCCGGCTCCAGCCGCAAGGGCAACAATCCTGTGCTCTTCCTCGTCGGCAACAGTACGATGCGAACCGGCACCAAGGGCAATGGCAACAACGGCCAGTGGGGCTGGGGTGCCTTTGCCTATCAGTATTTCGACGAAGAGCGTATTACCGTCGAGAACCATGCCCTCGGCGGCACGTCGAGCCGCACGTTCTACAACCAGCTTTGGCCCGATGTGCTCAAGGGCGTGCAGGCTGGTGACTACGTGCTCATCGAACTGGGACATAACGACAATGGTCCCCTTGATACTTGGACAGCTCGTAACAGCATTGCTGGCATCGACCCTGATACCTGCGTCACCGTGACGCTCCACGATTGTCGTTCGAAAGACTGGAACGGACGCGTCGAGACAGTCTATAGCTACGGACAGTATATGCGCATGTTCATCAACGACGTGCGTGCCAAGGGGGCCTATCCGCTCATCGCTTCACTCACCCCCCGCAACTCTTGGGACAACGAAACCACCATCACCCGCAAGTGGAACACATTCACCCCGTGGGGCAAGGCAGTCGCCGAAGAGATGAATGTGCCGTGGATAGACCTCGAAGGCGTCAGCGTCTCGCGTCTCGAGAAGTTCGGACATTGGAAGACCGAGTACATGTTCTACTATGTCGATAAGATCCACACTTCGCGCTTCGGAGCCGAGAACAATGCTTACAGCGCAGCCCTTGCCATCCAGCAATGCGAGAACTGTCCGCTCAAGGATTATCTCAAGGACTTGACGCCTATTCATGTCGATGTGAATCGTACGTCAGGCAAGACTGTTGTTTGGCTCTGCGGCGACTCCACCTGCAAGAACTCCGACAACGATCCCAATGGCATGTGGGGCTGGGGCAGCCAGGCCTACACCGTCTTCGACACAGCCACCGTTATCTTCCAGAACGAAGCCATGGCAGGCCGTTCGTGCCGCACATACCTCAACGAACGCCGCTGGGAGAAGGTCTATAACTCGCTGCAGCCGGGCGACATCGTCTTCCTGCAATTTGGTCACAACGATGTGGGCGACATCGAGAAGGGCAAGGCGCGTGGCGAAATAGCCTTGGGCACTGATTCGACCAAGGTCTTCAAGCTCGAAGCCACAGGTGAATACGAGGCCGTCTATAGCTTCGGCTGGTATCTGAAGAAGATGATTGGCGATGCGCGCGAAAAGGGAGCCATCCCCATTCTGCTTAGTCTTACGCCCCGCAACGAGTGGCCTGGCGGCAAGATTGAGCGCCGTAACGACAGTTATGGCAAGTGGTATCGCGAAGTCATTGAAGCCACCGGTGTGCCTTTCATCGACGTACACAACATCACAGCCGACTATCTCGACAGCATTGGCCAGGAAGCCGCTAAGGCTTACTACAACCACGACCACACGCACACCAGCCTCCTCGGTGCACAGCAGAATGCCAAGAGCGTTGCCCAGGGCATGCGCTCGCTTGGCTATGATCGATTGCTGAAGTAATTTTTTGTTTTTTAGCCGATATGCTGGCATTTCGGTATTTCGTTATCTCGGTATACCGTAATTCCGTTATTCCGATATACCGAGATAATGGCATAACGAAAACTTATCCCTCTCCAAAACAATGACCTCACCCAAATACCTTCTTTCCGCCGGCGGCTGCCTCATGGGAGCTGTTGCTTCGCTCACTAGTTGCAGCAGTCAGAAACCCAAGGAAGATGTGCCCGCTCATCCCAACATCATCTATATCCTGGCCGACGACCTCGGCATCGGTGACATCCAGCCTTATGGACAAAAACTGATTCAGACCCCCAATCTCAACCGATTGCAGGAGCAAGGCTTACGCTTTACACAGGCTTATGCTGGAACAGCTGTATCAGCACCTTCGCGCTGTTCGCTGATGACCGGTCTGCATACGGGCCATGCTTTCGTGCGCGGCAACAAGGGCGTGGATCCTGAAGGTCAGGTGGCGATGCCCGAAGGAACGTTCACCATGGCCACGATGCTAAAGGAGCAGGGCTATGCCACGGGATGCTTCGGCAAGTGGGGACTGGGTTTCCCTGGTTCGGTTTCCGACCCGACGAAGGTGGGCTTCGACCAGTTCTTCGGCTACAACTGCCAGACATTGGCCCACGACTATTACCCCGACCATCTGTGGAACAATGAAGCGCGTATCGACCTCCCGCAGAACTACGAGCAGCGCGAGGTTACTTATTCGGCCGACACCATCCATCAGCAGGCACTCCAGTTCATTCGCCAGCATGCCGACCAGCCTTTCTTCACCTTCCTCAGCTATACGCTGCCTCATGCCGAGCTCATCCTGCCGCACGATAGCGTCTATGACATGTACTGCCGCCTGATTCCCGAAGCCGACGAAGTGCCTTTCGCCCCCAAAGACCCCAATCGTCGCGGTGCTTACGGTGCCACGGCGCGACCCTTGGCATCATTCGCGTCGATGGTGACGCGCTTCGACCGCTATGTGGGCGATGTGATGCAGCTGCTCGACTCGTTGGGTATCGCCGACAACACGGTGCTCATCTTCACTTCTGACAACGGTCCGCATCGCGAAGGCGGTGCCAATCCCGACTATTTCGACAGCTACGGACCCTATCGCGGCATCAAGCGCGACCTCTATGAAGGCGGCATCCGCATGCCCTTCCTGATTCGCTGGCCTGGCCACATCAAGGCTGCGGGTACCGACTGCGACCACATCATCGCTTTCTGGGACATGCTGCCCACCTTTGCTGAATTGGCAGGTTATGAGAAACCACTCCAGACCGATGGCATTTCGTTCGTGCCGACGCTCTTAGGTCAGGAAGGGCAGCAGCGCCACGAGAGCCTCTATTGGGAGTTCCACGAGCAGAACGGAAAGCAGGCTGTGCGTCGTGGCCAATGGAAGGGCGTGCGCCTCCAGGTGGGCACCGACCAGCCCGTCTTCGAACTCTATGACCTTAGCAACGACATCCACGAGGACCACAATGTAGCCGCCGAACATCCCGACATCGCGGCTGAGCTCAACGCCATCATCGACAGCTGCCACGTCGAGTCGGAACTATTTGACTTCGGACGCGAGAAAACCTCGAAAGGCATCACACACTAAATACTTCATCTCATGCAACGCACACTATCCTCTTTGTTTGTCCTTCTGGTTTCGTGTTCACTTCTTGCTGCCCCCGTCACGATAACCAAGAAGGGCACGCAGCAGCGTTTCCCCGACGGGACGGTCATCGAACCATGGTTCCTCGATGCGACTGCACCTGTGCTATCAGATCTCGGCACGGCTTACCGTCTGGATGACTATGGAATCATCAGTTCGCCCTATCAGGTGCAGACCGAGGCTATCCAGCAGCTCATCGACCGCGCGGCTGCCGATGGGGGAGGTGTGATTGTAGTGCCCGAAGGAATATACAAAAGCGGCGCGCTTCATTTCCGGCAGGGTGTGAATCTCTACCTTTCGCGTGGAGCCGTCCTTTTGGGCAGTGAGGATATCTACGACTTTCCCATCCAGATGACACGCATCGAGGGCGAGTGGTGCAAGTATTTCCCAGCATTGATTAATGTGGAGAGCACCGATGGCTTCACGCTCTGCGGTGAGGGCACGGTCGATGGCAACGGCTCGACCTACTGGCGCAATTTCCGTCTGCGTCGCGAGTGGAACCCCAAGTGTACGAACAAGGACGAACAGCGTCCGCGCCTGCTTTATGCCGAATTTTCTAAAAACATCACCATCTCGGGCGTCACGCTCCAGAACTCTCCCTTTTGGACCAGCCACTTCTACAAGTGCGACCATGTGAAGATCCTGAACGTTCGTTATTTCAGTCCCAATCATCCCATCGCTTCGGCCAGCACCGACGGTATAGACCTCGATGCCACAAGTAACGTACTTATCAAAGGTTGCAGCATCACCGTAAACGACGATGCTATCTGCCTGAAGGGAGGCAAATATCCCGATGCACCCGAACTCGAAGCCAATGGCCCCTGCGAGAACATCCTCGTCGAAGAGACTTCGTGGAACAGCAGCATCACCTGTGGCAGCGAATGTCTCGGTGCCCGCAACCTGCTGGTGCGCAACTGCACCGTCGATGGTTCGAGTCATCTGCTCCAGCTCAAGATGCGACCCGACACGCCACAACACTACCAGTATATCACTTACGAGAATGTCAACGGCTACACACGCGACGTGCTTCGCGTGGCTTCGTGGCGGCAGTTCTTCGACCTGAAGGGACGCACGGAGATGCCGCGTTCCTATGCAGATCATGTTACTTTCCGCAATTGTAACCTCGAAGCCAATCGATTTACCAATGTCGTTGCCATGCCTGAGGAATATGATTTGACGGATTTTACTTTTAGCAATCTTACCGTCACCTCTCCCGATACTTCGCTCAATCGTGCTGCGTTCAAGTCAGGGCTTGTTGAGCAGAATGTATCGTATATTGTAGCTCCACGTATGCAGTGGCCTGAAGCCACGAATCAGACCAAACCTTGGACGCGCTGGTGGTGGCTGGGCGCAGCCTACGATACGACCGATGTGCGCGTCGCCTTGCAGCAATACGCCGAGGTGGGACTCGGAGGCCTTGAAGTGACCGATATTTATGGCGTGCAGGGAGAAGAGGAACGCTACAAGGAATTCTTGTCAGACGAATGGGTTGACCTTTTTTGCTATACGCTCGATGAGGCCAAACGCCGTGATCTTGGCATCGATTTGGCCAATGCTTCGGGCTGGCCCTTCGGTGGCCCATGGATTAATGGAGATTTGGCTTGCAAGACCAAGGTGCCGCGAGTGTGGCACGTTAAGGCGGGTGAGCGTTTCTCGGAGAAAGTTGTTTGCCATCAGGAGCCGATGATCAAGGGATACAATGTGCCGGACATCAGCGAGGTGCAGTCACCTTTATATAAGAACACGCAGCTTCAGCAGTGGGGTCTCGAACAACTGCGCTTCGAAAAGAATCTGCCGCTCATTGTTCTTACGGCCAATGGTCCCGATGGACAAGTCATCGACTTGACTTCTCAGGTTCAGCCCGATGGTACCCTCGATTGGATGGCACCGGCTGTTACTAATACGTCAGCTGACAAATCTTCGTCGCAGGGCGATTGGATTCTTACTGCACTTTTCCTTGGCGACCATGGCAAACTCGTGGAGCGTGCCGGACCCGGAGGTGAAGGCGATGTAATGGATCACTTCTCGAGTGAGGCTTGCTTGTCTTTCCTATCGAAATTCGACGAAGCCTTCAAGGGGCGTGACATCAGCTATTTGCGCTACTACTTCAACGATTCGTATGAGGTAGATGATGCGCGTGGCATGAGCGACTGGACTGCGAAGATGTTCGACGAGTTTGAGCAGCGCATGGGCTACGACCTACGCCAGCATCTGCCTGCCCTTTTGGGACAAGATACTCCCGAGATGAACAACCGCGTGACCTACGACTTCCGGCAGGTCATCGAGGCACTCATCCTCGAGAAATATACCATGACGTGGAGCCAGTGGGCCAAGGAACGCGGTAAAGGAATACGCAACCAGGCACATGGTTCACCCGCCAATATTCTGGACTTGTATGCCGTAGCCGATGTTCCTGAGATTGAAGGACGTGACCTCATCAGCATCAAGGCGGCGCCTTCGGCAGCCCATCTTACGGGCAAACGCCTCATCAGCAGCGAGAGCTGCACGTGGCTCAACGAACACTTTCTCGGCACGTTGGGCGATGCCAAGCAGGCTATTGACCTTTTCTTCCTTGGAGGTGTGAACCACATCTTTTATCATGGCACCTGTTTCTCTCCCGTTCGAGCCGAATGGCCGGGATGGATGTTCTATGCCGCAGCTCATTTTGAACCTAACTATCCCTGGTGGGGCGATTTCCGCCAGCTCAATCAGTACGTCACACGATCCCAGTCGTGGCTTCAACAGGGAAGGGCAGACACCGACGTGTTGGTCTATTACAACATCACCGACCTGCAGGCTGCCTTCGACGAACGACGTCCCTTGCGCCATTATGCAGGCCTTGACCGTGAGATGCAGGAGAGCAACACGCGTCGTTGCATCGAGCAGCTCGACAAATTAGGTTTCTGTTGGGATATGGTGAGCGACAGGCAGATTCTTCAACTTCAAGTTGACAAAGAGGGCAACCTGTATCCGAATACTCTGAAAAATCCAAGTACTTCGAAACCTCCGACTTCCTATAAAGCCATCCTCGTTCCCTATTCCCATCAGTTGCCTTACGAGACCATCCTCCAGCTATATCGTCTGGCCGAATCGGGTGCGAAGGTAATCTTCGAACGCCAGTTGCCCGGTGATGTGGCAGGGTTCAAGGACTTCGCCCAACGGAATGGAGAGGTGCAGTCACTTGCTCAAAAATATGGCGATAGGGTAGAGGTACTGACCAATGTGTCGAAGTTAACAATCGAAGGTGCACGTCCCGAGACGAGTCTGTATGCCCAGCATTTACTGTGCCATCGCCGCATCCTCGACGATGGCAGCGAAGTGTATTATATTGCCAATCGCAGTGGCAGCAACTTTGCGGGAACTGTCCATCTTGTGCCCGCAAAGCTGCATGACTATGCAGCCATCTACAACCCGATGACGGCCGCCTTGGGTAAAGTGGATGTGAAGCGAACGGCCTCGGCCAACAGCCTGTATCTACAGCTTGCGCAAGGAGAAGCGCTCATCGTCCATCTCCATGACCAGCGTTATCTGGGTGCACCAAGCTACAGCTTCTATGAACCCAAGCCCAATGCTACCCAAACCATCATGGGGCCGTGGCAGCTGACTTTTGTCGAGGGAGGCCCCGTGCTGCCTGCTTCGCGTACGCTCTCCAGCCTTCATTCCTGGACGGATTTCGACGATTCCGATTGCAAGGCGTTCTCCGGTACAGCAGAATATTCCATCACTTTGCCCAGCGTCGATCGGTCTGGTCGTGCCGTACAACTTTCCCTCGGTCAGGTCTGCAACAATGCTTCAGTCTATCTCAACAATCGCTATGTAGGCTCTGTGCTGCCCGTGGGTTCTATGTTGGAAGCGGATAATACACCCGATGATATTATGGGAAGCAATAGCCTCATCATCCCCAACAACTTCTTCCGCGGAAACGACGTGCTAACTATCCGTGTGGCCAATAGTATGGGCAATCGTATCGCCGACCTGGAACGCAAGGGTGTGCATTGGCAGAAGTTCTACAACATCAACATGAGTCCACGTCGTCCCGAAAATCGCAGGGATGGTGTCTTCAGTGCAATTGATTGGGAGCCTCTTCCTTCCGGTTTGTTGGGCCCCGTCACGCTTACACCTATGAAAATAATACAGTAATACTTGGATTTTGTACAAAAATCCACCGAGCCTTAATTTTTTAACACTGCAAATTATCACCTAATTAAAATAATGTGTATCTTTGCGTCCGAAAATCTGGCATTTTTCAATAATGCAGGTTTTCGGCATAGATATCCAACGAAGTTATTGCCACTTGACACATGTAATTTGCGATATTGTTAACGCCTTCATATATTAACCCATATTATTATAAATTTAACACACAATTCTGATGAAAATCAAAGTTTGCCAAATGTGGTCACGCCTGGCCACTATGCTCTTTGTGATGTTCTGTCTGTCAACTGCCGCATTTGCGCAGAAGACGGTGACAGGAACTGTGCTTGACGAACTCGGAGAGCCTCTCCCCGGCGTCAATGTCGTTGTCAAAGGCACGACGAATGGTGCTACTACCGACCTCGATGGTAATTTCTCCATCGCCAACGTAGCAGACAAGTCGGTGCTCGTTGTTTCATTCATCGGCTATACCACACAGGAGATTTCCGTGGGCAGCCGCAGCAATTTCCAGATCAAGCTTGCTGAAGACGCAGAGATGCTCGAGGAGGTCGTGGCCATCGGTTACGGTACCGCCAAGAAGGGCTCCCTCACCGGTTCGGTGGCCAAGGTGAATTCCGAGAAGCTCGGTGACCGACCCATCACGGATGTCGCTACCGCACTTCAGGGACAGATGGCAGGTGTCGAGATCCGTTCGACCTCTGGCCAGCCTGGCCAGGACACGCAGATCCGTGTGCGTGGTGCCGCTTCAATCCATGCCAACTCCGACCCTCTCTATGTGGTCGACGGTGTGGCTACCGACAACATCAACTCCATCAACCCGAACGACATCGAG
>JAEEGG010005649.1_pt1 | contig 29527 bp, 28 predicted proteins | sample 9134161 | NCBI WGS metagenome assembly JAEEGG01 (sample SAMN16246543, study PRJNA631951) | gut metagenome | biome: gut microbiome; feature: rumen; material: CR-attached | host: Bos | place: Iran: Karaj | collected 2018-10
GCCGCCGATGCCCGCACCGTATCGGCTGCCGGTGGCATGGATGGTGCCGCCGTGGATATTAATCATGCCGGCATTGCCGTCATCGCTGCCGCCGCCACTGCCGATGCCGGCAGCACCGTCGTAGCAGTTGGTGGCGATGAGCTTGCCCGTGTTGCCTGCCTGTCCGTAGATGTTGAGCACGGCATTGTCCTTCAGCTCCACCTTCACGCCGCCCATCACGGTGAGCGTTATGCCGTCGGGGATGATGAGATGGACATTGCGGCCCGTCACTTTCAGCGTCCTGTAGCTGGAGTTGCCCGTCACCACATACCAGCCGCCTTCAGATAGTCCCACCCAGCCATCATCGCTGGTGTTGTTGCCGTTGATGGGGGTGTAGTTGCTGCAGGTCTCTGTGGTCTCCGTCACCTTCTTCTCCGTGTCGTTCCATGCCCGCTTGATGTACTTGTAGCCTGTCAGCGTAATGGAGGCTTCGCCGTTGTTCCAGTCAATGTTGCCGGCCCGTGTGGCGTTGCTGGCAAAGAAGTAGGTGCTGGGGGCTGCGGTGTTGTACGCGCCATAGCCCGTTGTGAACACATTCTGCTCAATCTCGGTGTCTACACCTATTCTGGTCTCTTCGGAAAATGCTCCAGTTACGGTGATGAGCTGGTAGCTCTGCAGATAGACGTCGTTGGGTGAGTTGTTTTCCACCACAGGCTTGTCCTGCATCTTCAGCGTCGGGCCAGCCACACCAGCCCCCTTTGACACATGGAAAATGCCGCCACCTGCCTGGGCTATGTTGCCCGTGATGGTACAATCGCCACTCATCTGCACCGTTCCGGTCCCGAACAGATAAATGCCACCGCCATAATGATTGCTACTGTTGCCTGTGATGGTGACATTGTTGAGGTTGGTTCCGCCTTCGCAGCAGATGCCTCCACCGCCCGATTCGGCAGTGTTGCCGCTGATGGTGGCGCCGCTGATGCTGACCGTGCTGTTGCTATAGATGGCACCGCCATACGTTCCGGCGGTGTTGTCCGTGATGCTGCCGCCCGTGATGTTCAGCGTGCCTTCATTGTGGATGCCGCCGCCAAACTGGCCAGCGGTGTTGCCCGTGATGACGCCGCCCGTGATGGTCACGGTGCCGTGGTTCTCGATGGCGCCGCCGTAGCCATAGTTGGTGCCTTCACCTTCTATCTTGTCGGAGCGGTTGCCCGTGATGGTGCCTCCGCTGATGGTCAGCTCGCCGCCTGCTTCGACGTAGATGCCGCCGCCCTGGCGGGCCCAGCCGCCGGTAATCTTGCCGCCGGTGCCGCTGTCGGTGATGGTCAGCTTGCCGCCGTTAGCGATGTAGATGACCTGCCCGCCGTCGTCGGCAGCCGTCATCTGGCGCTTCAGCATGTGGCCGTTCAGGTCGAGGGTCACGGTTACGCCGTTGTTGATGCCCAGTCGGCCGCCTTGGGAAGCAGTGGTGATGTCTTTGCCGAGCTTTACTGTCTGGCTGTTCTGAACAGCATTGAGCAGGTCGGTCTCCGTCTCGACGATGGTCTGAGCCCAAAGTCCTTGCGCCACAGTGAGCAGCGCAGCGAGGATGGCGATTGTTGCTTTCTTCATTTTGATGTATAGTTTGGTTTGTTGTGTACTGTCTGCGTCCCGATTACTTGACTACGACCTTCTTGCTGTTATAAATGTAAATGCCGCGCTGTGCGGGCTTCTTGCCTTGCAAGCGTCCTTCGGCCGAGCGGCCTGTGAGGCGGCGTCCGTCGAGCATGTACCAGACGGCGGCTGTGCCTCCATGCGCTGCGGGAGCCGTGATGGTGGTGGCGACGTCGCTGCTGATGATGTTGCTGATGGCTTCAAAGTCGTAGAAACCGTCGTAGCCGTTGGTCGTGTCGATGACGTAGGTGGGCTCCACGCCGCCGTCGATGTTCCGCCAGTTCTTGTCGGTCAGGCGGGCGCGTGCCGACGACAGCTTTCCCATCAATGACAAGGCATCGACTGGCGTTAGACTGACATTCCGGTCGTATTGTGACTGCCAGTGTCTCATCACACGTTTACCCCAGTCATCGGGGAGTGAGTCTGCAAGGAACTCAGGCAGTCCTTGATAAAGCTTGTCCTTGTTACCTTTATACACCTCACCATGACGCAGGGCAGGCTTGGTGATTGAAGCCGTCAGTGGAGCGATATCCAGGCCACGCGCAACGAACTCAGGGAAATAATTGAAATATGCACACCGGTCATGCGCATCCCAATACAGTTCTCCGACATTCCTGCCCCAAAGGGTCACTTTCACTATATTATTTTTCACGTCTTACTCTTTGCGGCTGTTTGTCTTGGTATTTCCTGATAAGAGAAGCAGGAAGTGGAAGAGAAGGCAGGATGCCGTCCACACACTCCAACTGTTTCAGACCTCTGAGAATGGCGACGAAATTACCGAGTCCGATATTCGTCAGCTTACCTGATTCCAGTTTCTTCAAGGTAAGTGTAGAGACGCCTGCCAGCTCTGCCAACTCTTCTTGTGTCAGTCTGGAACGTAGCCTGTAGTCACGCACTCGCTTGCCCAGAGCCGCGACAATCATCGTATTGGAACATCCGTATATATCATCAATCATGCCGCAAAGTTAAGTATAATATATCTTATCTGCAAATATTTGGCTAAAAATATACTATTATTTACTTTAGTTTAACGATTCTCGGTAGAAACTCATACGTATTTTAGTATTAAACAGCCGTTCTTCAGCACCTTATATATTATAGGTGATGAAGAACGGCAGGATTTCAGCTAAACACCTCCCTTTACCTTCAACAAATCGGACAATCGCCGGCGAAATGATGTTATACTAACAAAATGTGGCACCCTATACCGCGTATTTAGAGAAATCAAGAGAGGAAAAACCACTAAGAGCTTTCTGCAACGCTTCATCATGAGGTGCCATGACCCGGAACTCACGGATGTCATGATCCAGTTCCTCCAAGTCCTCAATTTGCTGTTGCATACGATCGTCGTAAACACGAAGCTCAGGGCGTGACAGACTTTCCTGGCGCAGAGCCTTCAATGTGCTAATGACAATCTTCAGTTCAGGACCGAAAAAACTATAGTCGTCTGCAGAAATATAACACTATTTTTTCAACACATAATAATGCCACTCGCCATCGACGCTGAACCAATTATACCCATCTTTTCCATTGGAGACCATATAGCCTACATACTCCATGGTCTTATAGTCAAAGAGCGAGTATCCTCCGGCTCTGCCAACAGCCACAAAAGCAGGGTTATCTGCACCATCAAATACCAAAAGTACATCTACCTCTGCCTTACAGTCCACCGTATAATAAATGGCATGGTCTGAATTCTTATCAATGACAAGGTATCCTTCGAAACTGGAACTGTTTGGTCTCAGCGAAGGTGTATGCCGCGGGTTTAGCGACCATGTATGCGCAGGATTCAACGCCCAGGTGTGATGAGGATTCAATGCCCATGTATGCACAGGGTTGATACTCCACGTGTGAATCGGGTTGATTGCCCATGTATGAATCGGGTTGATTGCCCACGTATGAATCGGGTTTATCGCCCAAGTGTGGTCTGGATTGATTGACCAATCTTTCTTCGGATTATTCATCATCACTTTTCTTTTAAAACTACAACTATCGTCGGTGCGCACTCACTAATAGCACCATTCCACTGTTACTACTTAAAGCGCAACTATTCCGAAGAAACATGCATTTCACTAATGAGAAATAACAAAATCCTTGGCTGTAGCCATCGCCTTACGCATACGCGCGTCATACTCATTCTGAGCTTTCATGATTCGCTCATCTACTTCACGTACCTTTTCACGCGAATAGACCGAATAAAAGTCGCGAACCTCTATTTTCTTCTTGTCTGTCTTGTTCTTTTCCATAATATGTTTGGATTTGAATGATTTATCTTAAATTCTTCTGATAACTATTAAACTTCTCATTAGGTACATTGACGGCAATCTGTAGCTTACGGTCGTCGTCTTTAAATACTGCCTGACCATTATAATACATCAATTCAAGAGGTGTCAGGTTCGTCAGTTTGGGTTCTGTCGAGTCAAAAATCAGAAGACCTTCAGCATAGTTCTCCAGAAGCCCCCTGCGCGATGACAACTCTACCACCCAGATAAATTTAGGCAGATAAAGGTTAAGTATCATTTCTCTCATCTCTTCAGGCATATTGTTGCGACATACATAATCCTTATAGCTCCTGCTCGATGCCAGGAACGTTCGCATAGTAATTTCTCTACCATCTTTAACGCCTGGTACAAAATGTAGGAAATTGGTTGCCATGCATTTCACCGAGTAAGGCATAAGCAGTATCTTCTCATAAAGCGGATATGAAGCAAATCTTATTCTGCAATCCTTCCATTTCTTTATTGTGTAACTGTCAGCCGGAGTTTCAAGATAATCCATCCTGTATGCCGGGAAGTTATCATCAATAAACACAAACCGTTTTTTTATATTGTCATAATCGATAAAAGACAACCCGTTATCATCAAAGCTGTTCACATTGTTCACATCCTCTTCTTTCACTCTCTCATGCCCTATACATAGAATGGCATGGGCAAGCCGATCCTCCACAGGATATGTCTCGTCCACGTAATTGGTAATCGAGAGCACCACAGGAATCCCACTTTCAACGAAACTGCCTATCATACTGTAATCACTCTCCTCACCATTGACGGGCCGTAATATCGGCTGGAAGTTCATGTTCTTGAACAGGTAGCATATCTGTTCTGATGTCAGGCCGCTTGACGGCAGTTGACGAGAAAAACTCTGGTTTTTCAACAGCTTGATAATATGAGAGGGGCGCACTGGTGAATATTCCGCATATCGGTTACCAAAATACTCCATCGTTGCCCACACAGCTGTTTCAGCGCATACCATCGTTTCTGCGTCCTGTGACGAGGCAGGGAACGCTTCAACCGCGACTTTCAATCCATTGACCGATGCAGGTATATCTGTCTTGCAAATCAAAAAATCATTTTCAATATAGATGTCAGGACTGATGGCATTTCTGCCCACAATATTCAGTTCTGTTGGTCTCAATATCATAAAACCCCTGTATTGTTGTTCCCAGATCTCATGAATCATAGGCTCACCCGCCATGGACGGATCCGTGTCGATGAAAAAGGAAAGTCGTATGCAATCTCTTGACACCGGCTTCGCCTTCCCTGAATAATAACGGTAATAGCTGTTACGATATACCTTATCCACGTATGGATATTCAACAACAACTGCCAGATTAGGTATCAGGACACTAAAATACTTTTGCTCCAACATTGAGTATAAATTGCTCGCTGTTGGATCATCCCAACCGAACTGTTTCTTCATTCCTTGCACAATGGCATCGTGCAACTCGGCTGAGCCTATTTTATACGGTTTCTGTATCATATCAATCCTTCTTGTTTTTGATGAGTTGATTAAGAGATTCGGCAACCGAATCATCCAAAGATTTATAATTACCCTCTGCCACACGCAACGCTCCTGGGCGGTCGAAAATGGTTGTCATAGGTCTCAACCGTCGTGTCTTGCTTTTATCCTCTCCAGTCACCTTATCGAATATCGCATTAGCATTTATAATATACGAATCCGTTTCAAATTTACGACCGCTATGTATCCGTTCAAAGCGCTCAATATCTTGCTCGTCTCGCGGGGGCAGATAACCCACAGAGCAAAGCAAATCGGCTATGCTCAATTCATTATGATTCTTCCTGCACTTCTTATTTGTCGGTTCCATATCTTAATGATTTTGGATATATTTTTTCGCTCTTTGCTTATAAACTTTAATCGTTGATTGCGGTAGTCCTGTAACCGCCTGCAATTTGGCCGTCAAATAACGGGGCAGGTATTGGTGCTGAGTTTCGTATGCCATATAAGTCAAGTATATGATTCTCATGTTCTCAGACATTCCCTTAATTTTGGCATCCAATAAACGAATAGCATCCATCAGATGCTCATCTTCATCCTCATTACCTGTCCTCCACATATCATATAATGCCTCGGTATTTTGAATCACTTCCAGCGACTTGTCCTTGATTTCGAGGTTTGACAACCGATTAGCCTTAATATCATAAAGAACATTGTGTAGAATCCTTTTAAGCCAGATTTCTATCCGTCGGTCCATATCATCCCCCTCATACATGGAAGGGTCAAAACTATGATGTCTTAATGCTCTCTCAAATGTAATATCAACTCCTCTTTCACCGTCGGATATGGGCAACCCCCATTTTTCACACCATACTTCAGCATATTTCAACAAGCATATCCCGAATTTGGCACAGAAAAGGCCAAAGGCTTCACGCACTCTGTCCTTATCCTCCAGATTAGCCATCTGTTCGAGCAACACTATCCCTGATATATTTATCTCGCCGTTTGACATATTATCATTTTTATATACTGAAAGCGTAACACCGGAAGGGAGATTGAGTCTTTGTCTCTTAAGATAATCCACGGCGATTAATTTTTCGCCGTGGCCTCTTTCAATCTTCAAAATAACTTCATCACCGGCACCTTCTCCCTGTCAATCAGCCCTCTCTGCCATGACAATGTCCGTGAACTCAAACTCCTTCAGGCATCACCATAATTTCTTGTATCGTTAACAGTCCATTCTTCGCGCGTTGCTTTCTTTTACTGGTGCTCAGGCGAGACCTCCGCGAAGCGCCTGAGCACCAACGGAGCGCAAGAAGCTCGGAAAGCGGTAATTCGCGTTCAATCTCAATCCCTGTCAATCCATATCATTTTCCATTCAAGGCCCTCTTTCAAAACCTCCACAGTCTCAATTCCTTCCCCCAAACTATAACTAAGAAAATCTTTTAATTGATATCATTTTATTGATTCCAGATACTCATTAAGCTGTTGCACTGTCTGCAAGTAGACAAATCTGGCATTGTCAGAGCCACCAATAGCTGGACGAGGACGATCTGAAGTCTGCTCCACTGACTTCAAGAAAGCTTCTGCCTGCTGGTTCATGTTTTTCAAATTGACGCTTGCATTCAGAGTCTTTCCTGCTTTCAGAAAGAGTTGATAGAACTCATCCATAAAACTGCGAGTCACAGAATTGACGCGCGAAAAATCCACACACACCTCATTTATCTTCATGTTGTGCAGATACTTGGCGAAATCCCTTGCGGAAGTCCTCGACTTGAGTTCCGTTCCCAATATGGTTGTAATGTCTATCGTCTTCATTTCTATCCCCCAATATGATTATACAAATTAAAATCCTGCTTATGTACATACCAATGGTGACTTAGTGCCAACATTAGCTTTGCCTATCATTGTGGCGAAAAGAGCATTCAGCTGTTCTATCATATCCATTCACATTTCATTCTCGGTTGCAAAAATAATCATTTTTTTGATAACATGCAAACTTTATGCCGTTTTTTGCATTTTTATTCCAAAACACCCCATCATCTTTAGTGTCTCATCACCAGCAAAAGTCAAGGGCCACTCCCCCCCAAAAAAGAGGAAATGGCCCCTGAATATCTATGCTGCAAGCTGACTCCTGTAAGTAGTAAGTTTATATTCTCATTTGTAAGAACCTGTAGTCATTACCCACATTATTTTTCAGCCAGTCAATTAAAAACCGTAATTACGAAGCCTTTATTACCCTATTCAGGAAGTACTGACAAAAAAACTTCGGAGAGTCTACGGGAAATAACAGCGTATATTTGGCGAAATCACAAATGCGACGCCATAGAGTGATGACATTCACAATAGCCGTAGGGTTCTTGGTCCTATAGCTCAAATCTCTGTTATGGCCTAAGTTGCCACTATCCATAACATACTTGCAAATCCCATCCACCTTTCTTTTCATACATGGATCAACTTCGCAACCACCGTCACTCATCTTATTTCTAACATTAAGGAAGGGCATCCCTTCCACTGGCATTCCCAAATACTGTACCGCAAATTCCCCAAAGGCCTTCCATTCACTCATCAGTCCCATTCTCCGAATTCGCTTCTCTAACAAAACAACATCTAACTCTTTACGATAATGCCACAACAACCTACACCAGTCACAAATCTGCCTCAATCCAACCCCTTCCATAAAAAAGTGATTGATAACATGATTAAAGACGATAATAACATCATCATTTGCATTTGCCAGAAAAACCTGCACACCATTATTGTCCCAACTTCTCACCTTGCCATTATAAAAGATGTCACTATGCACTTCATCCGCAACGCGATTCATTCTTCTCGACAATTTTGTGTACATAGTACCGTGCAGTTCCACCACCCACTCGCCAATAGTCATTGCCAAATGAAGCCGCTTCTTTTCTTCATCCTCAATTTTCTGGGCAATTGGAATCAACAAGGCCTTGGCTTTTTCATAGTCTTCTTTGTTCAGGTAGAGGTCAATATCACCGCAAGCCCTCCATAGTGGTCTTTCATAACACTGTGCTATTCCCTGACCCTTAACTAGCAAAGCGGATATTCCTGCTTTTCGAAGTCTCTCTATCAACTGCGCAATAAAGGCATTCATAGCCAAGTTCCGCTGCTCTAGTTGTACAATCTTACTAGCAACCAGCAATGTCCATTTCTGTGGAACTTTAAACCTTGAATCATGAACCACAAACCTGTTTATACCTGCAGCAACAAGTCCAACAACACTCTGTTCCTTAGCGACGCAATACACCTCATTCCAATCCACTTTTTCATTAACCGCAAACAGAGAATTGCGAAGTGCAACGTCCTTCTCCCAAAGTCCTGCCCTCAATAGTTCAAAGAAAACCAGATGATTTAAATCTTTAACCATTAGCCTTTAGCAGCTACCATTCTACAAATAAACCCGTGCTCATTTGCTATTGTTAATACAAAGCTTCATACTGTGAAGCAATCTTTTTCCATGTATATTTTTCTTTGGCAATCCTCTTCATTTCTTCCCCATTACTAGGGTTTTGTTCAAGCAGTTTTATCAGTTCATCACTACTCTCAAAATAGCTTGCCTTGTCTTCCGTCGTAGCCCTGTTATACACCACGTTGTAAGCTACAATTGGCCTGCCGATACACATAGCCTCCACCAGCGACGGATTCGTTCCTCCAGCACTATGCCCATGGATATACAACTTGGCATTTGAACGTAACACATATAGTGTGTCCAAATCATACTCTGGCTCATGGATAATGATATTCGCGTATTTTGCATACCGCTTCTTCAGCCATCTGCCAAAATCACTTCTGCTCCAATTCCCAATATACACCAGTCTCTTACCAGACACCGCAAACGCCTCTAGTATCATGTGGCAGTTATTCTCTGGTTCAATCCTACAAACAGAAATAGCATAATCGTAAGGCTCTACACCATACTCCTTGAGTACCACCATTGTCTTTTCCTGAGATACAGACCTGTTTACATGGTCGCCTCCGTATGCTATCAACACTGATGATTTCCCATATGTTTCCGTCACGTAGTTCTGAATACCTTTATTGTCGGCCACAATCACATCAGCACACTTCACTGCCATCGCTTCGCTCTTTCGCAGGAACCACTTAGCAAACTTGCCCCATTTCTCACGTCTATGTTCTAGCCCATCAATGTTTACTATTAGTTTGTTCTTGAACCACCATCTGAACACCGGTAAGAAAATACACCCCGACACTCCCAGCACCAGTGCCACCTCATACTCATTACCAGTCTTCATCATGCTCAAGATATCATACAGCGTACTCTGCGCCCCGTTGGCTTTCAGGCCAATGTACTTAAGCTTCGCGCCCTTATACTCCGAAGGCCTTTCTTTGTATGTTTTTCCACTACAGAAAATTGTATACTCAATCCCTGCCGATGCATTTTCCCCAACGATATTTTCCACCAATGTCTCAAACCCACCGTATTTCGCCGGTAATCCGACTGTTCCTATAATTGCAATTCTCTTCATGATTAATAAAGGCTTTCATTAAGTTCAAATGGAGATTCTAAGTCTTTTAGGAGAGCATGCATGGTGTCTTTATCTGAAAGAAGAGCCTTGTCCACAGGAATACGCCAGTCTATGTTTAGTGAGTCATCAAGAATACTCACGCCATCTTCTGCCTCAGGATGATAGAACTCATCGCATTTATACTGAAACACCGCCTTCTCACTCAGTACGACAAACCCATGCGCAAACCCTCGTGGAACGAAAAACTGCCTATGATTCTCCTCCGTCAACTCTACCGCAACATGCTGCCCATACGTGGAGCTGCCTTTCCGTATATCTAACGCCACGTCAAGGACTGCACCTCTTACGCACCTAACCAACTTACTCTGTGAAAATGGTGGCCGTTGAAAGTGCAGTCCACGCATCACGCCATAGCTTGACATCGATTCATTGTCTTGTACAAATACTATCTTGTACCCCAAAATCGGAGCAACTATATCATCAAATTCTCTCTGTGAAAAACTTTCAAAAAAGTATCCTCTTTTATCTCCAAACACCTTTGGCTCTAAAATAAGCACTCCTCCAATATCAGTCTTTAAAACTTCCATTATATTTCATTTTTATATTCCTCAACCACAAGTCCCCTATAGCAAGCAAACACCCAATTGCCACTCCTACAGTATTATTAATCAAGTCATCCACATCAAATGTTATTCTCTTCCATGTCAGCTGAAAGCACTCGATCGTTCCCAACAATAGAAACCCATCAAAAATGGCTTTGAGTAGTTTACATCTAGCAGAAAGAAAAGGTGTCAGGTATTCGTCAGGAAAAACAGGAAGATATTGTTAATAACATCAGAAGGCCATAAAGAAAGAAAACTCCTATAATGCTTCCAATGTATTACTCTATGAGTCTAATATTCATTTGACTTCCTAATCAATATCTTCACATAAAAAAGAGCTGTTACAGAACCTACCAGCAACAGGTCACAAATTATCTTCGAAATGAAAATCACGGATAACTACTTCAGCGCAAGCTCATCAATCTTTTCCAAATACCTCTTTACCACGTCTGCCCTACTGAACTCCCGAGCCACTTTCTCATGAGCTGCCCTACCCATTGCCACCTTCTTCTCATAAGGCAATTCTACAAACCGCACAATCTTCTCTATCAAGTCCTGGCTGTCCTGCTGCTTAACTATGTAGCCAGTCACGCCATCATCCACCGTCTCGAGGCATCCGCTCTTGTTAGTAGTTATTACAGGTCTTCCCATAGCAGAACTCTCCAAGCACACATTTGACATACCTTCCGGATAGAACGATGGATGTACCAATGCATTCGCCATTTTTACGAATGGTCTGACATCTGTCTGCTGCCCATGATATTTAACGACTCCTTTGCCATCCATCTCATCCACCAGCCGGTTATAATAAGAATCATCCTTATAACCCACAATATGAAATTTTACTTGTGGATACCTCTCATGGCAATACATGGCAGCATCTATCAGCTGCTGTATGCCCTTCTTCGGCAAGATTCGGCCTATAAACAAGAAATTAATATCCCCATTATCTTCGGGGTAGTCCATCATAGCAAACTTTTCCAGATTCACCCCTGATCCAGAAATTAGCGATTGTGCCTTTGGTTTGATATTATTCTGTGCAAAATAGTCTATGCTGTCCTGATTTTGGAAAAACGCAAAGTCAGTCTTCTTGAATCCCCAACGGTACAACCGCACTGAAATATTTTGCAACAAACCAGCATTTTCAAGAGCGACTCCTAAACCTGTAACATTTGCTATCACGGGCACGCCCAACTTTCTGCACGCCACGCTGCCATATATATTCGGCTTGATGGTGTAAGCCATCACGATATTCGGCTTCACTTCAGAGATAATTCTCTTGTACTCCTTGATAAGTTTAAATTCATCCAGTGGATTTTTACCTCGCTGGTTCATTCTCGTCTCGATGAAATTACAACCAATATCCTCCAGCACTTTCGGCGAGGCATTCCTCTCTATCTGAGACGACAAATACACCTCGTCGCCCCGTTTAACCAAAGCCTCTAACAACTCTAAACGGAAATTTACCAACGCCCCGATGCTGTTGGAAAGAAATAGTATCCTCATTATTTTATGTATTGTATCAATTCTCTTGTAAATTCATCTGCCCCTCTATGGCTCATATGGTTTCCATCATGGAAATAATAGTCGTTATGAACATATTTGGGACTATTCTCAAACTCTACCAGCTTCACTCCTTTGCGTTGACATATTTCTCTTAACGGCACCAACATTCTTTCGTCCATACCATACCAAATAGGTGAAACCACAAATACGAGTTTCGAATCTTTACTTTCATCTATAAACTTCTCAATATAGTTAAGCTTTATCTCGTCAAACTCTAGCTTTTCCTGCTTTATGGGGGGCTTTATCTTGCTTTTGTTCATACCATTATCATGAGGAACAAATCCGTTAGCCTTAGGCTGATGCATCGGATGGACATAATCCGTTGTTATTTCTAAGAACCGTGAATTATACCGATATAGATTGCTCAACATCTTATACTTCTCTTTTATATCTATACTATAGAATATTTCTTTTATTCCTTCTTGGTCATAATACGATTTCAGCCATTGGAAAAACCTGTGATTATCACTTACCATCAAATCAAATTCCGGATGGATGTCACAAACTATTATTTTTGGAACTTTACGCCTATTTTGCATCAACAGCCTGCCGTATGTCAGTATGATACCATTGCCATCCTGACCAGCATTATAGCACGTCATACCCAAAGAATCCTCTATTATCTGTGGATTATAGTGATGAACACATCTTGAAGATCCGTATAAAATAACATCCGTATTAAGTTCTTTCGAAATAAACTTGTCGCGCAAGGTAAACCCTCCTTTTGCGTGCGTTTCCATATATCTGAAACCGTATCCACATGCCACATCTATCACAGCAACTATAGCAAAGAATACTATCACTTGTATTACAAACCTCTTCATTGCATTAGAAATTTGCGTAAATAAACTGACCTGCGTCAAACACCCCTGTCAGTATAATCAGAACGATAACAGTAACGTATGCAGCCCATCTAACCACCTTATGCTTGTTTTCAAACAGTTGCATTCTATTAGGTGCAAACTCGTCTCGCAAATCCTTCGCCAGCAATATCATCGTGCTAATCACCATCAGAACAAAGATGTGTTTTGACATCATTTCTAGACTCATGGACTGGTGCAAGTCGAATATATGTCCTATCACACCTATAGCATCACCAAGTGTAGGCATCCGAAAAAAAATCCAAGCGAAGTTCACTATTAAGAATGTCATCACGATTCGCCCGGCCTTCACCCAGCCTTTATTTCTTTTCAATTTTTGTATTCCAAGGATTTTCTCAACAATCTGACAAATACCATGCATGCATCCCCACATGATAAAAGTCCAGTTGGCTCCATGCCAAATACCACTTACAAGGAACGTCACAAAGATATTCCAATAGTTCCTCATTTTAGAGCACCTGCTACCGCCAAGAGGAATATACACATAGTCCTTCAGCCAGGTCGAGAGAGATATATGCCACCTGTGCCAAAATTCTGTCACACTAACTGCGAAATATGGCCTGCGAAAGTTCTCTGTCAGTTCAAATCCTAACAACTTACCCACACCTATCGCCATCAGTGAATAGCCCGCGAAGTCGGCATAAATCTGGATAGTGTAGAAGATACTCGCCACAAAACAGGTAACTCCCGTATAGTTCATATAGCTGGACAGCACCGTGTCTACATATAGCCCCACACGATCGGCCACAACCACTTTCATAAACATACCCCATAGTATCATCTTCAAGCCCTCCACTGCCTTGGCATAGTCGAAGTATGTCCGTAAGTTCTTAATCTGTGGCAGCATCAGTGATGCTTTATTGATCGGACCGCTCAATATCGACGGAAAGAACGATATAAACAGCGCATAATCCCAAATATTTGTTTCAGCTTTGATACGTTCATAGTACACATCCAGCATATAGCCCACAGCTTGGAAAGTAAAGAACGAGATACCCACAGGCACAGCCCAATTCAGTCCTGGCAACCCACACTGAAACCCTACAATTGCCAATCCGTCACTAATACTCTCATTCAGGAAGTTATAGTATTTGAAAATAAGCAACGGCAGCAGTCCCAGCAGTCCAAACATCCAAACAAGCCTCTTTCGCCTTGAAAACAAAATTCTTGTTACCTCTACATTCTTACATCTTACATCAAAGATCCGCCCTCCCCAATATGTAACCACCGTCACGCCCAGTAGGACCAAAGCGAACGATGGTTTCCAACTGATATAAAGTGCATAACTCACCGCAAGTAGGAACAAATTCCTTGTATTCTGATACTTTGCGGGTATCACATAATAAAATAGGAAGAGGAGAGGAAAGAAAACTACAAATTTGAAGGAGTTGAAAACCATTTTAGATAGTTTTTATAACTTTTGCTGGGACACCGCCCATTATGCAGTGACCTTCCACATTTCCTTTTACAACCGCTCCTGCAGCACATATTGTACGCTCTCCAAGATGACAAGGACCAATAATCTTTACGTTGCAGCCAAGCCACACATCGTTATCAATTATAATAGGAGTGCTTCTCATCGGATTATATTTTATTGGCGTTTTTGAATCTTCCCATGTATGAGTTGAGGAAATCATTACACTTGCCGTTGCCACAGACACATTGTTACCTATGCTTATCCCACCACCAGCATCAATATAACAATTTGAATGAATACTCATATTATCTCCAATCTTCAAGTTGTTGACTCCTAACAACACAACGTTTTCGTGGATAGACACATTGTCACCGCATTCTTTAGCAACACTTTTTAGAAATAAATATCTAATGCCAACTCCTATTTTTCCTTTTGTTCCCCTAAAGAATCCCAAAAACTTAAAACGACAACTGAGGGGAGCTATTTTTATAATTTTGACAAAAGTAATGATAAGTCTCTTATTATTTGCAAACAAATCTCTACCACTCATGATATTGTTTAAATGTTTTAATCATCATCAACGACAGTCTCTCCATGTATTTCTACAACCTTAAAATGAGGATTGATTTTGTCTTTCGGAGGCAATTGCATATAGTCACCATAAAGCTGCTTCAAATAAAGGTCATATTCTTTGATGCCACGCAGTTTGACATCTTCAAAAGTATAATAGGTATCATCGCCATACCATTCTGTTGGTATCACCTCCCGTTCCTTGTATGCTCCCATCATATTTCCTGCCATTTTCTGCCTGTACATATCATACTTTTTAAGATACTTGTCACATTTATCAAGCTGGCTGCGATGGTTAAACATCTTGTTGGTCGGCAGTTTCATCATAAACCACAACACAAACTTCTCCCTACCTTTCCTGCCCTTTGTTTTTACCGAGTCTTTATAATGTAGTGAGGCCATTGCCCTATGAGCCATTATCCAAAAAAAATGCCATTTTCTCAGCAGTTTATTATTAGGGACACCGTCAAGTGGAAAAATATCAATAGTAATATTGGTATAATTACCTTCTTTTTCGAATCTTCTTTCAACGACCTTAGTCTCAACATCTCCAATACGTGTAATGTAATAATGATAGGTCGGATTGGTTTTATAATTAACTAACAAATAATTTTTCGATAGCTCTATAGGAGCTATCTCCAAAAATTTTTCATAATCTTTTCTAGGCAACCCTAAGTCCATATCATCATCCCATGGAATAAAGCCTTTGTGACGTACGGCTCCCAGCATGGTGCCACCTAACATATAATACTTTAAACCATGTTTGTCACAGATTGTAGCTACCTCTTTGGCAATATTAAGGGCTATTCGATGGATTTGATCTATATTATTGTCCATATTATTTCGAATTATATCTGTCACTTAGTTTTTTGTAATCATAACTATGATTCCCCTCCTTTCGGAAATCATCATGGTATCTTTGGAGAACTTCTTTATAAACCTCCTCATATTTAGGAATGAACACATCATCCTTAGCTTCCAAATGCCGAATGATATCTATGGTCAGGTCGTGCAAGGTATCAAGATCATTTGCCCCCCCATAGAAGGCTGATCCTTTGATAGCCCCTGGAGAAACGTTTAATATAACATTGTTTGACCCTCCCTTTTGTAATTCAACGTTTACACTCTCTATGAAAATCTTCAATGCAGCTTTGGTTGCTCCATATACAGAAACAAAAGGTGATGACATCCACCCAGAGATGCTATCTAAAACTCCACAATAAAAATCTTCTTTACCTTCTAATTTCCAATAAAAACGCTTAATCAGCCGTAGAACTCCTATAGTATTTACATTAAATGAGTCAACGATATGTTGTTCTGATAAATCCTTAAATAATGCGATTCTACCAAAACCTGCTGTAATCATCAAAGCATCTATGTCTGTAAATCGGTCAAAAAAACTGTAATCTGCAACGGATAGATCAAAGATAAAGCTTTCTATTTTAGGGTGCAAATATTGCTCTTGAATTGGGGATTTGTCAACCACATACACCTTTTCAGTGCTTTGGCGAGTTGCCATTTCATGAGCAATGGAAAGTCCTATTCCGTTTGCCCCTCCAACTATCAAAATTTTATTTATCTTTATCATATCTCAATAACATGTTCTCCATTACGATACTTCTCAATTATATCTGCAATTGCGATGCTTTCACAACTGCGCATTTTATAGCTACTTCTGCGATTATTCACAATCATAGACATGAATTCTTGTATCTCATAACGTAAACCTTCTCCATCGTAGCTATAGAAAAACTTTTTATTCTTGGTCTGATCCTCATAACGAACCTCGAAATAGCAGGTCAGCCACCATGGGGCAGGCACATACACATAACCTTTTGTACCCGAAATAACAAGGTTACCTTCGGTCTTCACACCAATACCTAGAGTAAAAGATGAAGTCGAATGGGGGTAATTCAAGACTCCTTTTGTATATATATCAACCCCATTCTCTCGTTTGGTATGGAAATTTACGTCATGCCAACCCACTCCTAATAACTTAAATATCGCCATTAAGGTTAGTGGTGCATGCTCGGTCATGGCTCCACCTGCCTGGCCTGCATCCAGTTCGCGCGTTGGAGCTGTCACCATTTTGCTTAATGATGCATTCACATCCACAACATCACCGATGATACCACTTTTTACCAAAGTTACAATATGACCAAAAGCTGGGCAATACGCTGTCTTGCTGGCCTCTATCAACACAAGATTTCTTTCTTCTGCTATTCTAAATAACTCTACTGCCTCTGCCTTGCATAATGTAAATGGTATCTCGCACAATACATGCTTACCTGCTAACAAACAACGTTTAACATAGTCATAATGTGTCAAATGGGGCGATGATACATAAACAACATCTATCCTTTCTATGAAAACATCGAAATCTGTAAATGCTTCAATGTGAAAATTCTTTGCAAATGATTCAGCCTGTTCTTTATCAGGATTCAGTACCGCAACAACCTCTGCTCCATTTACTACTTTGGTCTCAGGTACAAAGCGATGTGCGATACGACCACTACCAATTATTCCTATTCGATAAACGCTTTGGCTTTTCTCTCGAAGCATAGAACTGCTAATGCCCTCGGTTCGTGGCAAATAGACCACCTTACAGTATTCATTCAGGTAATCAAACCTACCTTTCCAGTCACTTCCTATAGCAAAGATATCTACATCATATTTCTGAATATCATCTATCTTCTGTCCAAGGTAATCCTCAATAATAACTTCATCTGCAAACCCTGTGGCTTTTACAGCTTCTACACGTTCTAAAACATTATTACGTACATTCAGTTTGCCTCGTCCCTTGTCGAAACTATCACTAGTCACTCCCACGATCAGGAAATCTCCCAATTCTTTTGCACGACGCAATAAATTAATGTGACCTTGATGTAAAAGGTCGTATGTTCCGTATGTTATAACAACCTCTTTCTTTTTTTCAGATTTCATACCCGTTTTTTTTCAAATTATCAATCATTTCTTTGACAATAATATTCCAGTTGTATTTTTCTTTGACTAATTTCTGAGCATCTATAACTATTTTTTTACTATAATCTTCATCCCTTAGATATTTTAATGTAGCATCAGCCCATTTATTTACATCAAACTCCCTAATTACTATACCAGGTCCGTTGTCACCTATTAAAGTCATAGACCCCCCATTCATACTCGTCACTACTGGTGCGCCAAGATACATAGCCTCTAACAAGACCATTCCAAAGATTTCCAATTTGGAAGGTAATAAAAATGCTTTAGCCAAAGGATAAATATACTTTAATTGAGGATTTTCTATACTTTTTATGTGTAATATACCCTTTTGAACATTCTCTGATAAGCCCTTATCATATTCTTTAGCATAATCTTCATTCTTTTTTCCCATAACTTTAGCAAAAGCTCCAATCACACTTTTACCTATCATCACAAACTTAACATCTGGTTCTGCCTCTAATACTTTCTGATAAACATTTAGCAAGAATGGATAGTTTTTTCTTTCGCTCAGTGCCCCAACATATAATATACACCTATTCTTTATCATATAATCTATCAACTCTATAGTCTCAGGTTTTATCTCGGATTCGTTATCGAAACGCTCAGTATCGAGTCCTACTCCTACATTAATAACATTGTGATATCCTTTACCTTCCAAAAAATCCTTAGCTAATACTGACTTAACAAATTTACAGCGGATCCACTTGTCCATCCTTTTGGTAACTAAAGCATCATAAATCGGAGAAAACCATTTCAACAGAAACATATTGTAATATGGTCCATTATACATTGCAACTCTGTTTTTTGCTTTTCGCGCATACAGATAACTCATCAGCTGATAATGTTCACGAGTGATTATTAGATCATATTGTGATAGAAACTCATCATCAAGTAAAGCAGTATTGATGCCCCATCGCATAAACCTTATACGGGGTTTCTCAATAAATCGAGCCTTACAACCATTTGATTCATAAAACACCCATTCTTGTTGGTTACGCTTTTTAAAACAAACGTGGTCATAATTATATCCTAACCTACAAAAAGCTCGCCCTATTCCAACTTCTTGTATGTTGTATCCCTTAAGATTGGAATCATAAGGAGTATTTCTTACAAGTAATATTTTCATCTTGATAATAAGTAAGTATTTAGTAAAAATTATATACAAAAACAGGTGTGAACCAACCTCCATATTCCACAGTATATGTCCAATAACCTATATGAACGTAAATTGTAAATAGTATTATGATTGAATAATTCATTAATAAAAGAGATTTGTTGTAATTTCTTATCCTGCTCAGAAATAGCATCAGTATAAAAGGAACAAAATTAAATGCATAATGCATCATCCTACCTGCAAGTTGGTCTTGATGAAGATTTATGAGAATAAAAAGAGACAAAAATATTAAGACAAAGAGAAATCTCCGTAAGCCACTAACGCCTTTTGTAGAGTCTTTAAAAAATAAAAATATAACATATCCTAAGACGATGGATAATAATGCAACTGAAAAAAAGGAAATCGGTTTTATAATAGCAGTTGTATCTTCTTTGGCTCTATCTAAAGCATAGCCAATAGAGTTATCAGTATCAAAGCTACCAACCTCGAAAATATATGCTGCAAAAAACTGTATACTCAATAATAACACAAATGCCCCCATATACCATATCCACGCTTTACGGATAGGCTTACCAAAAGCAGGGAATAATAAGAGGGGCAGGAAAAGCATAGAAGTAGAATGTATTAAAATCGTAGATACCATTCCTATCCATTCGCGTTTGTTATAGAAAAAATGTCTTACCATAACAAAACATAATATACAATTGGCCAAAGTTTGCCTAATAAGATTTAGACTGTGCGTGAATATGGATGGGAAAAAACACATAAACACAATTCCAGTAATGACTACATAAATTCGCATCGAAAATCTCTTCCCAAAATATATTAAAGATGTTATCAACAATGTATATTGCATCATTGATATAGTAAACTTAAATAGGTATTCATTTCCGAAATATACTTTGTTTATACACCAACTTAAAACATTATACAATGGTTCCTTGAAGGAACCTCCTTCAATTGCTATTACCCGTAAGTAGGCTAACAAGTCATAACGACCAGCCTGTTTATATCTGTAAATATAATTATACAGATCTACTTCTGGGACTTTTGTCATATTTATCAAACTAACAAATATGCAGCAAAAAATACCGAACAATAATAAATAATTCTTATTTTTTTCAGTTGTTCTGCTTTCACCAAATGAAAGCCCATAAAACACCATACCTACTATAGTAAGTAGGGGATTAAAAAGAAAACAAACAATATAAAATGGATATTCTTTTATAGTGATATTTGCGCCCATAAATATCTAATATTTCTATTTCTTACTATTTCGCCGAAAACGCCTAGATTATGGGCAATCATATTCTTTTCTTGCCCATCATGCACCAAAGGCTTGGGAAACATACTCTTGCAAATAGTGTTACTATATGGAACATTGCAATGATAATTCCTTTATATTTTCTTTCAAAATAAAAAGATTCACGCGGAGGATACCCTGTTGGTTGAAACAGATTATTAAAACGCTGTCCAAATGGTATATCGGGATCCCAACATTTTTTCAATTTAGTATGCCTATCACATTCACCAAGAAAAATACCTACTATCCAACTTTCTACGCCCGCCTTTTTGGCTCTCAATCCATAATCTGTATCTCCGTGTCCGTGGCTGTAGTATGGATCTAAATTTCCTATCTTTTGATAAACGCTTTCAGGAACAAGAACAATATTCCCGTTGAAATTATCCACTCGTTGCGCTTTACCTGTCGGAGCAATAATTCTTCCACTAATAAATCCCCCATAAGACACACCTCGGTGATCTTCAAATTGACACGACCCAACAATATTACAAGTATCATTATGTTCTTTAGATTCCTTTAGCAACTCTGAAATAGCATTGTCGTATAGATTTGTATCATCATTCAGCCACAAATAGTAATCATACCGTTTATGTTTTGAGGCTGCGTCCCATGCCTTCCACATTCCTCTATTCCAGAAGAGGTTACCATCACCATCCACGATATGGATGTCTGGGAAACTTTCCATAACAGACTCTCGAGTTCCATCGGTACATCCATCATCCGTAAGCCACACCTCATAGGTATAGCCTTCTGGTAAATTTTGCAATGCCAATTTGTTAAGACAATCCAAAGTTTTTATCTTCCTGTCATGAACGGTCATAAGGACCGCTATCGTTTCCTTCATGAATCGCTTTCTATAATGTTAATTTCCTCACCACTCTTGCTGGATTTCCCGCTACTATGCAGTCTGGCGGTACATCCTTTATCACTACAGAGCCAGCTCCTACCACAGATCTTTCACCAATAGTAACACCTTTTAGTATAATGCTTCGTGCTCCGATGAACACATCATCTTGTATCACAACTGGAGAAACAGCTTTAAGATCACTTCTCCTTTCACGACGCAATTTCCAACTTATGGGATGAGCGTCTGTATCTGTAATGATACACCCACTGCCAATAAGTACATTATTTCCTATGGTGACGCTTTTCACAGCACAAATTGTACTTCCACTTATTCCTACATTATTTCCGATTACAATCTGACTATCAGGATTCAAAACATTAAAAACACAAGGCTGTATGAGGCCTATAGTATTGCTTTTAATCTTATTGTTACATTTGAAACCTTTGCCTATTTGAAGTATTCCGGTCTTCTTTCGAAACAACTTACAAAACAGCCAACTCTTCTTGATGATTTTCACCTCTCCTCTTATTTGCCAGTCTCTCTGATATTTAAGCCCACTTTTATAACAATACCATCTTGTGGGGAGGTCTCTTGTAAAACATTTTAGTAATCTTTCGAATTTCATGTTATTTCTATTTTCATCAACAAACAATCGTTACAACAACTAACAATTTAAAAGGTATATTTCTGACAATAAATGTAACACTATCTTTCTTCATTTTTTATTTCGCCCAAATCCCATTGACATGACCTGATAGTATTTTCGAAACTTGAGCTGTGTATATAATAGCAAGAATAATATTAATCATAATTCAAGAAAGAATAATTCCATGAGTTCCGAATGCTTTCCCCCAAAAAACTGCTAACGGAATAAATATAAACATTCCAATTGTTGTCACTATTGTCTGTAAAAGGACAAGACCCGTCCCATTTATTATATAAACTACCATTCTATTCCAATTCGATATAGAAATATAAAGAGTTATTACGGCCGTTAACATGAACGGTACGTTAACTTTGTCACCTACCCATATTTGATAAATAAAAGGCGATATCATCAACATAGCCAAGAGAGCAAAGTTCACCATCCAATAAATTCTAACCATCTTTTTGTATGTATGTAACATCCACGTAAAGTCATTTTTTACGTATGCCTCTGTGCAAGCAGGCCATATCGGCGTTACTATTATAGTAAAAATCATAGATGCAATATGGATGTATTTGTACGCTACGTTATAAACCGTAACCTCAGTTGGCCCAATCAAATTCGAGATAAGGAAATTAGTAGTTTGATAATAAACTATATATTGTATTTGAAGCAAGAAGAATTTTACGCCAAGGTTAAATATGTCTGACACGCAATCTAGGCTAATTTCTCCAACACTTGGCGATACCATCTTAAATTTTGTATTAAAAAGAGTTACTGTACATATGAAATAAACAAGAATTCCCATACATGAGAATGCAATAGAAAGTGAAAATAACGATGGGGGGAAGAACACGGATAACAAATAAACCACTATAAATGATATGGCTTGTCCTATAACGCCAAACAAAGAAGATAAAGCTACTTTCTGGAATGCCTGAACTACAGCACTCAAAACATTCAGTATCATTTGCAAACAGAAACAAGCCACAATGACAGACATTGCTTTGTTCAAATCTTCTAAATGACGTGGATTCACATTGAGTAAAGTATCCCAATGGATGAAAGGAACAAGAAATTCAAAAATGATACAAAGTGGAATAAAAATAACGAGTAAAACGAAATATGTTGTTGATATTAATTGCTTTCCTCGTTTATAATTGCCCTTTGCCAATGCCTCTCCTAATTTGTTTTTTAACCCTTGTGTAAAGCCAATATCAAAAAAAGACAACCATGTCAAAAGGGAAGACAATGTAAGCCATACACCATACAGTTCAGATGATACGTATCCTAATGTTAAAGGTACTATCATTAAAGAAAGAAATATGCTTACTCCTTTTATTAAAAGAGAATAAGCGATATTCTTTTTTACTTCTACAGACCTCTTATTACCTTGGAAAAAATTTCTTATCCTTTCTGTAAACATTATTTGATAGTGTTTCCTTTAAATCTTACTTCTCACCAATTCTGTAATATATAAATCCTACATCTTCCAGTTCCTGACGATCATAAATATTTCGGCCATCAACAATTATATTTCCTTTCATCACCTTCTTTATTTCGTTCCAGCTCGGCATACGGAACTGTCTCCATTCGGTCATTAACGCAAAGACATCTGCGCCGTCAGCAGCATCGTACATGTTCTTGCAGTAAGCCACCGTACCACCTATCCTCCGTTTGCACTCGTCTATGGCAACAGGGTCGAAAACTCTAACTGTTGCACCATCGCTTAGCAGTTTGTCAATCACCACTAAAGCAGGGGCCTCGCGCATATCGTCTGTCTCAGGCTTAAAGCTCAAGCCTATAACGGCCACTGTCTTACCCTTCACATCGCCGACTGCCTTGATTATCTTATCATACACAATCGGCTTCTGCTTCTCGTTAACACGTTCTACAGCCTCAATCACTTCCATACGGTAGTCATTGTCCATGCCATCAGACGGAGTAGCCGTCCTCACCCTATTTCCAAGAGCTGTTTATTTTGTCAACCAAATTGCCGTTAATTGGGGACACAAATTATTCAATAATTGCCGTGCGACTACTAATAGAAGATAGCCGAAGGCATGATGACGCCTGGCACATGGAGATAAAAAAGAAGAGGGTCAGCTCCTGAGGAGTGACCTAAATAATTATGACAGAAAAAGACTATGCGTAGTAGAAGGTCAGGTCAGACGTCCTTTCCTCCTAATTCTATTGTTTGTAAAGGTTAATTGGCAGGGGCCTTCTTAATACTAATAACTGTTTTTCTTTTTAACACGAATTACCGTGAATTGACCGTGAATTATTCGTTAACTCAACTTTCTGAAGTATGAAAACGACCACAGATGGCACAGATTTAAAGGATTTTCTTCGATTTTAGCGGCCAAGTCGCGATTCTTTTTGGATGACACAGATTCCATGGGGCGCAGCTAATCCGGGAAATCAAGATGAAACCTGCGAAAATAGCGACAACCTTGCGCAGCAAAAAACCGTGAGATCTGTGTAATCTGTGGTAAAATAGAACTAGCGAAACCTGAATTCTTTAATTTACAGCATGGAATTTATCCGTAGTATTCTTTGTACCACTCGGCGAACTTGCGGAGGCCTTCGCGGAGGGTGATGCGGGGGGTGAAGCCGAAGTCGCGCTCGAGGGCGGTGGCATCAGCATAGGTGGTGGGGACATCGCCGGGCTGCATGGGGACGAGCTGCTTGTGGGCGTCGAAGTCGTAGTCGGGGGGGAGGACGCCGGCACGGAGGAGCTCTTCCTGGAGGGTCTGCACGAAGTCGAGGAGGTTCTCGGGCTGGCCGCCGCCGATGTTATAGACGGCATAGGGGACAGCCTCTCCCCAGCCCTCTCCTGTAGGAGGGGGAGTTCCGATGCAGAAGGTTTTTATCTTCTTCAATACATTATCGAGGTCGTGGAGGATTTCCTCATTGGTGAAACGAAGCTCGGTATAACCTAACTCGTTTAGACGTGCTGTGCGCTCTGCATCAGACTTCATCTGGTCGACTTCATTGTGGTAACCACCATCAACCTCAACCGTTACCTTATATTCATTGCAATAGAAATCCACAATGAAATCCTCTATGATGTGTTGTTGACGGAACTTCACTCCCAAACCTTTGGCTCTAAGCGCATTCCACAACACAGCCTCAGCCTCCGTAGGATTCTTTCGCATTTCCTCAGCACGTTCCTTCAACACACTATACATTGTTGGGTCTGCTGTGTGCACCCCCAAGTCCTTCCCTTTAGGGGAGGATTTAGGAGGGGCCGCCATCACTCTTACAATACCTTCCACAATGTCGTCTACGTAGGTGAAGTCGCGGCGGCAGTTGCCGTAGTTATAGATCTGGATGGTCTCGCCGCGAAGGAGCTTGTTGGTGAAGCCGAAATAGGCCATGTCGGGACGGCCGGCAGGGCCGTAGACGGTGAAGAAGCGCAGGCCGGTGGAGGGGATGTCGTAGAGCTTGGAGTAGCAGTGGGCAAAGAGCTCGTTGCTCTTCTTGGTGGCGGCATAGAGGCTGACGGGGTTGTCTACACGGTCGTCGGTAGAGAACGGCACTTTCTTGTTGCCGCCATAGACGCTGCTGCTGCTGGCGTAGACGAGGTGTTCCACCGGATAGTGGCGGCATGCCTCGAGGATGTTGTAGAAGCCGATGATGTTGCTCTCGATATACACGTCGGGATTCTCGATGCTATAGCGGACACCGGCCTGTGCGGCGAGGTTCACCACGATGTCGAAACGGTGCTCGGCAAAGAGGCTGTCGACCAACTGCTTGTCGGCGATGCTTCCTCGGACAAAGAGGTAGTCGCTCTTGACATCGTCCTGCTTGCTACGCTCGTCGAGCATGCGCAGGCGGTACTCCTTGAGGGAGACATCGTAGTAGTTGTTGAGGTTGTCGAGACCTACGATGTGCAGGGGCTCACGGCTCTTCAACAGCCGCAGCACCAGATTGGCTCCTATGAACCCGGCGGAGCCGGTGACTAGAATATGTTTCATCTTATCCGTTTTCGTTTTTTATTCGTCGATGACCCGAATGAAGTGTTTCGGGATATAATCGGTGGAGACGTTGAAGGTGCCACTGGCCAGCGAGACTACGATGCACTGCTGTCCGGCCACGCGGGCGACGCGCCCTCTCACGCCTTTGTAGACGCCTTCGACTACTACTACCTGCTTGTCGTCGAGGAAGCGGCACTTCTCCATGATGACCTGCTTCAGATGCTGGCTGTGGGTCTGTGTGGCCAGGATGAAGTTCGCCATCTCCTTGGCGGGTATGACCAGCGGCGGGTTGTTGCCTCTTTCGTTGGTGGCGAAATGGTTGTAATAGTAGGAGAGGAGCAGCGACAGGGAGAAAGCTGCTGATGCCTTACGCTCGGGGAGCATGTCTTCCGTGATGTCTTGTCGCGACGGCCCTTTGGTAAAGAGCTCGGCTTCCTCGGGGGAGAGATAGGCGAAGAGGAGGTTGGGCAGCAGGCTCTTCAGCACGCGCCTGCGTTTTCCTTCCCGTTCCACCATCTCATAGCGCTGGGGGAAATAGGCGTAGACGCCTTGCTCGATGAGCAGGTCGGCGGCCTGCATCTCGCGTCCGTAAGAGACCCGGAAGAGGAACCATTTCTTGCTGCCGTCTGGCAGAGGGGTATATCTCACCGACACCCCGCTTCGTGAGCTTCTCGCTTCGGGGATGATGTCGGGGGTAATCCCGGCATTCGGAGATGTTGCTTCCTCTCCGAGGAATGAACCATTTGCCAATGTATTCATATCGAGCGTTTCTGGTAGTCTGCCCAGAATCGATGCACCGTAAAACAGTCAGAATATCCCACCTGCCTCCGCTTCGGAATCGGCATACGGGGAATTTCGGCTGCAAAGGTACGCATTTTTTTTCTAAATACATATTTAATATAAGGAAAAAATGCTTTCGGGACGAAAAAAAGTAGAAAAACAGAAATGTGTTGGTTTTTAGAAACGAATAAGCACTTAGAAGAACTTAATTTTTCGCGGATGAGGAGGAGTGAATGTGAAGGGGAAGTTCAGGGTGATTCGAGGATTTATATTTCACGCGAATTGTCGCGAATCTTTCACAAATAATACATGAGGGGATGTTAAAATGTTTGATGCTTGAGGAAGAATATATACTGAGGGCAGGTTAACTTATTCGGAGAATTTATTTGAGCCTACGGCGTAACGCGAATATGCGTGAATATACGCGAATTTGTCGTTAATATTCTCTTTTTTACTTATTCTTAGCGAAGGATTATTATACGAAAAATTCGCGTATCATTTACGTAAATTACACGTAGCGTCGCAGACTTTTAAAGGACGAAAATTGTAAAATAAATTTATGAATAATTCGTGGCAATTCGTGTTAAAAAAAGACTAGTGGCTATTCGTGTTTTAAAAAGGAACTAGTGGCAATTCGTGTTAAACAAAGTCAGCTGTTTCTTACTTGGCCTTCTCCTTCGATGATCCACTTGTAGGTGCAGATCTCCTCCAGGGCCATCGGGCCACGGGGGCCGAGCTTCTGGGTGGAGATGCCTATCTCGGCACCGAGGCCGAACTGGGCACCGTCGGTGAACGACGTCGGTGCGTTCCAATAGACGCAGGCGGCATCGACATGGGCCTGGAACTGGCGGGCGGCAGGCTCGTCGCGGGTGATGATGGCCTCGCTGTGGCCGCTGCCGTAGGTGTCGATATGGGCGAGCGCCTCGTCGAGCGAGGAGACGGTCTTGATGGCAAGCTTATAGTCCATGAACTCCGTGCCAAAGCTCTCAGCAGTGGCATGCTGGAGGAGGGGGGAAGCCTCTCCTAACGTCCCCCAAGGGAAGGAATTCTCCCCTCCCTCTGGGAGGGGCTGGGGGTGGGCTAACGCGTTGAAAGAGGGGTCGTCACAATAGAGGGTGACGGGGGGAGTGTGGGTGAGGAGAGGCTCGACGAGTGCGGGCAGGTCGGAGAGGCGGCTCTCGTGGATAATCAGGCAATCGAGGGCATTGCAGACGCTGACACGGCGGGTCTTGGCATTGGTGATGATGGCACGGCCCATCTCCAGGTCGCCATACTGGTCGAAGTAGGTGTTCACCACGCCGGCGCCTGTCTCGATGACGGGGATGCGGGCGGTGTCGCGCACGAAATCGATGAGCTTACGTCCTCCACGGGGGATGCAGAGGTCGACATAGCCTACGGCGTTGAGCATCTCGCCCGTCGCCTCATGGGTGGCGGGGAGCAGGGCGACGACGTCTTTTAAGTGGTGAGTGGTGAGCGGTGAGAGGTGAGAGGCGGCTTCCGCTTTTTCCAATACTTCGTGGATGATGGCCACAGCTACGCGGTTGCTCTCGTCGGCATCCTTTCCGCCTTTCAGCACGCAGGCGCTGCCGCTTTTGAAGCAGAGCGAGAAGACATCGAAGGTGACGTTAGGCCGGGCCTCGTAGATGATGCCGATGACGCCGAAGGGCACGCTGACACGGTGGAGGCGCAGCCCATTGGGCAGGGTCTTCTGCCTGGTGACATGTCCGAGGGGTGTCGGCAGGCTGGCCACATTCCGCATGTCGGCGGCGATGCCCTCCAGACGGCTGTCGGTCAGCTGAAGCCGGTCGTAGAGGGGGTTCTCACGCGCCATCTTCGCCAGGTCGCGGGCGTTGGCCTCGAGGATGCTCTCCTTATGAGCTATTATAGCGTCGGCTACAGCCAGGAGGATTTCGTTACGCTGCCCGTCGCTCAACAATGCCAGGCTCTTGCTGGCCCGCTTCACACGCTCGAATGTCTCTTTCAGTTGCATGGTATAAACTCTGTATGTGGGGTTGTTTCTTTATGTTCTATCAGGTCGATGAGGATGTTCTCCCGCTCGCCGTTGGCAATGATGACGCGGATGCCGGCCTGCGAGATCTTGCTGGCGGTGGTGTACTTCGAATGCATGCCGCCACGGCCGAAGGCGCTCTTCTCCTCCTTGATATACTGCGACAGGTCGCTGCCGGGTTCCACGGTGGGGATGATGCGCGACGAGGGGTCGTCGGGGTGGCCGTCGTAGATGCCGTCGATGTTGCTGAGCAGGATGAGCGTGTCGGCCTGCATCATCTGCGCGATGAGTCCGCTAAGCTCGTCGTTGTCGGTGAACATCAGCTCGGTGACGCTCACCGTGTCGTTCTCGTTGACGATGGGCAGCACGTCGTTCTCGAGCATCACCGTCATACAGGCGCGCTGGTTGCGGTACTGCTCGCCGGGTTCGAAGTTCTCCTTCATCGTGAGCACCTGTCCGACATGGATGCCGAACTCGCGGAACAGGTCGTAGTACAGTCCCACGAGCTTCACCTGGCCGACGGCACTGAACAGCTGCCGCTGCTCCACGCTGTCGAGGCTGTGGTCGACGGTCAGCTCCCGGCGGCCGCAGGCCACGGCTCCCGAGGAGACGAGGATGACCTCGATGCCCTGCCGGCGCAGCCAGGCTATCTGGTCGACGATGGCCGACATGCGGGTGACATCAAGCTTGCCGTCCTGGCGTGTCAGCACGTTGGAACCTACTTTGATGACTATCCTTTTATCCATATCTCAGCAAAATTTCGGCAAAGGTACGAAAAAAGCGGGTTAACACAAAGGAATTAACCCTTTTTTGCATCCGAAATCTCCAGGGGCGACGACTCGGCCGTCTTCTTTTAGGGATGAAAATCTACGAAATCAGGCAAAAAGCTTTTCTTGATATTTTCAGACAATTCAACTTTCGCAAATCAATAATTGAACGCAAAGACGCAGAGC
>JAEEGG010005650.1_pt1 | contig 29526 bp, 26 predicted proteins | sample 9134161 | NCBI WGS metagenome assembly JAEEGG01 (sample SAMN16246543, study PRJNA631951) | gut metagenome | biome: gut microbiome; feature: rumen; material: CR-attached | host: Bos | place: Iran: Karaj | collected 2018-10
AAATATCGGCATCCTCAAGTGTGCCGCCATCGGCGATTATAGGCTCAATCTCGGCCAGGGACTGGTGGTGGGTTCGTCGCTGATGAGTGGGAAGGGAGGTGGCGTGGGCCTACGCAAGTTCTCGTCAGGCGTTAAGCCCGTGACACCGCTCAGCGAGGGGCTTTTCTTTCGGGGTGCAGCCGTCGAGTTGGGCAATGCCAACTATACGGGCACCGTTTTCTATTCGAGTAGGCGCTACGATGGGAAAATTAACGGGGATGGTGCTTACGAGGGACCGCTGTCGCAGGTGGGCTACCATCGTACGGCTAACGAGTGTGCTAAAATGAATGTGCTCCGTAATCACCTGGTTGGCGCCGATTTCCGAATGGTTCGGCGACTGTTCCGTGTGGGTGCCCGCGTGTTGTGGGCCTATTTCCCGCGCAAGGTAATTTTGGGAGATGCTGTATATCAGCAATATAACTTTACGGGCAACTATATGTTCAATGCGTCGGTTGATTACCAGTGCTTGCTGCGGAAAGTGATTCTCTTTGGTGAGTTGGCCATGTGCGAGTCGCCAGCATGGGCGTGCCTGCAAGGTCTGCAGTGGCATGTCGACCCCCGTTTGCAAGTGGCAGCCGTATTCCGCCATTTTTCGCCCCGTTATCACGCCTTGTATGGCAGTGGCTTCGGCGGTAAGGCGCAGAATGAAACTGGTGTCTATGTGGTGGCGGATGTTGTTGTGGGTAAGCGGCTAAATGTATTGCTCTATCACGATTACTGCCACTATCCGTGGCTCAAATATCAAGTCGATGCGCCTTCGTCAAGAATGGAGACAGGCATGACACTCACGCTGGATATTCGCCGCCAAACCCGACTGAAATGGCAGTACCGTAGGTTGCAGCGCGAAGTGAATAGGATTTCAGAAAATGGCTACTGGAATGTTTTGATGCCGAAAATCACCCATAGCATCAAGATGGGGATTAGCTATCAGCCGTTGCCTGTGCTGTCGATGAAAACCGAACTTGATTGGTTGCTGAATCGCTATCCAAACGAAAAGAGAACGCGTCAGGGCTGGCTCTTTTATCAGGATGTGAATGTGACTTTCCCCAAACCTAATCTTAGCGTCAAGTGCCGACTGGCTTTCTTCGACACGCCCTCGTACGATGAACGACTCTACGCATACGAAAGCGATGTGCTGTACGCTTTTACGGTCAACAGTTACTACGGCCGCGGCTGTCGTGCCGTACTGGTGTTGAAGTATCGTTGGCGTTTCTTTGATGTGTGGGTGCGACTGGCGCAGAGCTACTATTTCTATTCCGACAAAGTCGGTAGCGGTTTAACACAAATTAACGGACATCACAAGACGGAACTGCGCCTGCAGTGCTGCTTCCGATTGTGAGATTAGTCGTTGATATAGAGGTTGGAATCGCCGTAGCTGAGGAATCGATAGTCATGGCTCAGCGCGTGCTCATACACACGATGCCAGTCGTCGCCGATGATGGAGGCGATGAGCAGCAACAAGGTGCTCTTGGGCTGGTGGAAGTTTGTGATGATGCCCTGGATCATGTGGTGTTTGTAGGTGGGCACAATCATCAGGCGGGTGGCGCCGGCAATGTGGTCGGTGTGCTGGACGGCCATATAGTCTTGCAGGGCTTGCAGCGACTGCTCTGCGGTGATGCTGGCGAATTGTGGGTTCTCGTACGCTTCCCACTGCTCGATCAGGAACGGGGAGGGCAGGGAGAGGGCTAGCTTGGCGCCCATCAGGAATAGCGACTCTAAGGTTCGTACCACTGTGGTGCCGACCGCAATGCGCCGTTTCTGCGTGTCGTGCAGCAGTTGCTCTATCAGCTCTTTTGTGATGATGACCTTCTCCTGATGCATGTAGTGGTCGCCAATCAGTTCGGTGGTGACGGGCTTGAAGGTGCCTGCACCGACATGTAGTGTAAGATATTGTAGATCAATTCCTTTCTGGCGAAGTTGGTGGAGCACGTTTTCCGAAAAGTGCAGTCCAGCCGTGGGTGCGGCCACCGAGCCGTCGTGGCGTGCATAGACCGTCTGGTAGCGTGCTTCGTCTTCAGTCGAGGCCTCGCGTTTGATGTAGGCGGGCAGCGGCATTTTGCCGTAGGCTTCAATCCATTCGGCAAAGGTGATGTCGCTTTCGGCCCAGGTGAAAGTCACGGGGAAGGCGCCTTCGCAGTTGTCGCCCTTCTCGGCGGTGATGCGCACCTCACGGTCACGCACTTGTGCAACGATGGTGAGCGGGTGTTTCCAACGCTTGGCATTGCCTACGAAGCACTTCCAGGTGACGGGACTGGTCTGCGTGAAGGCGGAGGCCAACTCGGTGGTGGGCAGCATCGGCTCCAGACAGAAAATCTCGATGGCGGCACCGGTGGCGTTATGCACACGCAGGCGCGCATGGATGACCTTCGAGTTATTGAAAATCAGCATGGTATCGCGGTCTAGAAAGTCGGCCAGCTGGTAAAAATGGCTGTCGGTAATCTCACCGTTACGATAAACTAACAACTTGGAGGTGTCGCGCGGCTCCTTGGGATAAAAAGCTATCCGCTCCTCTGGTAGAGGATAGTCGTAATCGGCAATACGAATGGCTTTTTCTTTTAGTGGTGCGCTCATCGTTTTCAAAATGTGGCGCAAAAATACGAAAAGTTGCCGTTATTTCACCCACTTCTTTGTAATCACGCCTTCCGTTGTGACTACTCGCATAAAGTACAGGCCTGACGGCAGATCACCGACTTGGAACTCGCGCTGGTTTCCGTTGTATGTGCGTAGCAGTTGCCCGGCAGCGTTCCGTATCTCAGTGGTTTTCACTTCGGTTCCTTCGTCGATGGTTATATGCAAAATTTCTACCGCCGGATTGGGGTAGAGGGCGCACGTTGGCTTGCTGTTCTCGGCAATGCCTGTGTTGTCCTTCGGCTCAATGCCGATAAGGCAAGCTTGGAGGTATGAAAAGTTGTAATTGAGCGGTGTGATGGCATCTAAGCGGAAATAGCCGTCTTCTCTACCGCTCCAGCCCCAATTAAAATGGAAGAAATTGTCGCTGTTGTATCCATCGCAAACAAACGCATGACCCATCGAATTGATCTCGGTTGATGTCTGCCCTTGGTATAGGCAGGGACGGTTGTTGTCCAGTTCTTGTTTAATCAAGGCAAGCCAATCCTCATCCGAATAATTGCTCTTTTTAACATATTGTATTTGAGAGGAATATCCAAAATATTGGGTGAACGGTTGTTGCGCATAGGTGATGTGCGCCAAACTGCCACCGCGACTTCTGATGTCGTAATTCATATTGCAAGCCACGCCGCAGTGGTACATAAGGGTGGCTACTGCATTTTTCTCTGCTTCTGTGTTTGAAGCAGTTAAGGTGAGAGGCATATTGGCCCATGCGTAAGTGGTTGCGCCAAAATCAGCGGATTGCTCTCCGTATTCGGGATGAGCTTTTACGGTATAGTTATGAGATCCAATGCCTTGCGTCGGATACTCCCAATGTTTCATTATTTGTGCCATGGAGGTGGCTACACAGCCAGCCAATGTATATTCGCCAGCAGCCTCGTCGTAAGGACACATGTTGTTATACAGCACAGCACCGTCGTTGGAGTGGTTCCGTTGTGCCCATTGGGTTTTTATCAACGGCTCAACACTACCACCTTTGGTTTCCAATAAGCCTCCGTTGCGCAAGGTTTCCCATTCGCTTGAAGCCATCGTGGAAGATGCCGCATTGTGCTCTATAATGTAGATGATTTCCTGTTCGTAGTGATTAATCCAACTGCGGGCATTGTCGGGCATTTCGTTATAGTCGAAGCTGCCTTTATCGCTGTAGCCCAATACGGGAATTGAGCGGTCGTCGCCAGCCACCAATACAAAGCCATTGCCATCGACGGCGTTGAAAACATAGATATGCTGGTAGGGTGTTTGGGCCGTGATATCCAGCAGTTCAGGCATGTTTTGTTGTTTCAAAAGAGATTTTGCTGTCACCTGCTGGCGGTAAAAATTAGTGGCCACTTTGGCTGCCGTCATCGGGTCAACGGGAGCAGCGCAGAGATTCAATGATAAAATGATGAATGAAAAGTACAGACAGAGTCGTTTCATGTTCTTTATTCTTTGTTCTTTGTTCTTGATTATCATCTATTTACTTCACCCACTTCTTCGTAATCACACCCTCTGATGTAACAACCCGCATAAAGTACAGGCCCGATGGCAGATCGCCGACATGGAACTCGCGCTGGCTGCCAGGATAGGTGCGCAATAACTGGCCCTGGGCATTCACAAATTCTATTTCTTTGATTACAATATCTTTAGCTATAGTTAGATATAGCTTGTCTATCGCAGGATTGGGGTAGAGTGTCAATTCTTCATCTTCAAACTCTTCAATCCCAGTGTTAGAGGACCGGGAAATATTGATGATGAGCTGATAAGTGCCTAAATCGTTATCGTTGCCATTGAATCCTTTGATTCTGAAATAAATGGGTCCTCCACCATTAAGGGTTGTGGCAGGCATTTCATTGTCGTATGTGCCTGAGGTGTTTGTGCCGTTCAGCGAGAATGCCAACGCTCCATAGGCCGAATAGGAAGAAGAGTTATTATATCTGTCGTACATCAGAGCACTTACCGTGTATTTATAGCCTGCGGGCAGGGTGATTTTATAATAATCCACATCTGTTGACACATGCAGGTTGGCATTGATGGTGAAGGTCCTGCTGTTGGTTGAAATGGTCCCTAAGTCGTAGGCGGTGGCTGACGTGTTGTTTTGCTCGTAAGCGTCGGGTTGGAGAGCTGTACCAGCAGCTTGGGAGACTGTAACCGTCTTGGAACCAACGCCGTTGCTGCCCGTTATGGTGATGGTGGCCGACCTTGCCGAATTGGAGTTGTTAGTAGCTGCGGTGACCGTAATCGTACCGCTTTCGGTTCCGCTTTTGGGCGACAAGGTGAGCCAGGAGGCCGAGGTGCTGGCTGTCCAGTCAACATTGCCGGTTACGGAGACTGCCTGACTGCTACCCGCAGCTTGGAACGACACCGAGGAGGGCGACACAGCAAGGGTGGGTGAGGCCACGACGGTGACCAGAATAGGGTTCTGATGTTTTGAACTGCCTGCATAGTACCATTGCGTTTCACCTTCTCGCTGATAGGCCAACTCCATAAGATAGGTGCCCGTGGCTGCCGTGATGGTCCCCGTAAAATTCAGTCCGTTGGTGTAATGGTAGTTGGCTTGTAAGCCATTTGTAACATTCAATACCTGAATATTTTGCACATTTGAGCCGGTTTCCACATTGGACAGATTTACTCGTACTTTCCCATAGAATGTTGATGAGCCTGAATTCCATACATCCACATTGACGGTTGCCTCCTGCCCTTGGATGAAGGTGGTTTTGGAAAAATCGGAATTGGTCTCCATCTGCGCCGAATAGGTGATATTAAACGTCGTTGAGGAAGAGGCATTGGTGCCGTTGGGAACCAGTTCCCAGTTGCTTCCATCTACGCTGTAAAAGGCGTAGGCACGATATTTGCCAGGAATCAAGGGCACTCCTCCCGTGATGTTGATATTGCCTGTGGAGTGATAATTTGGCTGTAAGCTGCTGACATTGAACTTCTGATTGCAAATGGCAATATCCTCTTCGTTAAATATGGCAACGGCTAATTTCCCAGTGAAATTATTGGACCCCTTGTTGGAAACCTGAATGGTTCCCGTGATATTTTTCCCGAAACGGGCATCCTCTACGGTAAGTGTCGAATACATTTTCAAATTGGGTGTGGCCGTGCTGCTGCTGACCGGCTTGATGCCGATAACGGCGCCTTGGTTGACGGTATAGCTGCCATTGCCAGCCCCTGTGCCGCCCGTGCCGGGGGTCAGGTTGCTGGTGGAGTAGTAGCCGTCACAGTAGCCGCCCCATCCCCAGTTGAAATGGAATTGGTTGCTGGAATTATAGCCGTCGCAAACAAAGGCATGGCCGCCTTCGCCCTGGCCTCTGTAAAGGACAGGCCTTCCTGCATTCAGCTCGGTTTGTATTAAGGTTGTCCAGGCGCTTTCCGAATAATTGCTCTTCCGAACATAATGCGCTCCGTTGTCGTATTTGAAGTAGTTTATTAAGGCGTTGGGGACATTTTGCGTGGAAGCACTGCTGCCGTCATAACCGTAGTTCATATCGATGCTCACACCACAATGATACATCAGTGTGGCTACGGCATTGACTTGTGTGGACGAGCTGGAACTGGTGAGCTTGGTGGGCATGTTGGACCAGTCGTAGGTGGTGTTGGCAAAGTTGGCCGATTGGGTGCCATAGTACTCGCAGTTGTAAGAATGATAGCTTCGCCCTTGTGCTGGATAGTTCCAGAATTTCATCACTTGTGCCATGGCAGTGGCAACGCAGCCCGTCACGGTCCGTTTGTTTACAGAACTGTTGTAAGGACACAGGTTGTTGTAATAAGGCGACTGGTTCCATTGCGTCTTTACCAGCGGATTAACACTGCCTCCTTTGGCTGCCAAAGAACCGCCTTTGCGTAAGGTTTTCCACTCGTCGGCGGTGGTCTCGTATGGCGCGGCGTCGTTGGCAATTATCCAGGCAAGTTCTTCTTCGTAGTGCATGATCCATGCTCGGGCATTGGTGGGCATATTGTCGTAGTCGAAGCTCCCTTCCTCGCTGTAACCAAGGATGGGTATCGAGCGGTCGTCGCCAGCCACTAAGACAAAACCGTTGTCAGCAGAGGCGTTAAAGACGTAGATATGCTGGTAGGGCGTCTGGGCCGTTACATCTTGCAAGGTGATCTGCGCCTTGGTCCGACTCGTTTGCGAGTTGGCTATCACCTGCTGACGGTAGAAATTGGTGGCTACCTTGGCCGCCGTTGTCGGATCAACAGGGTCAGCCAATAGGTTCAATGCTATTATCGAGAATGAAAAATACAATAAGAGTTTTTTCATTTATTCAGTTGTTATTTGGTTGTGATACAAATAAATCTATTTAAGATTGTGGCTGCAAATATACACTATATTTTATTAAATGTTTCGATAATTCATAATCTCATAATTCAAAAAGTTTTTAGTTGTTAGCGATTCTATCACTCCTCACTATTCACTTCTCACTTAATACTTCATAATCTTAACTCCTTAGTTTCTTAACTTCTTAACTTCTCACTTTTTTTCGTACCTTTGCCCTTTCTAATCAACCCAAATAATTTTGTTATGTATTCATTAGGCATTGATATTGGAGGTACTAAATGTGCCGTTATTTTAGGTAAAGAATTGATTACCGATAACTTGGATGATTTTATTGTGGATAAGATTGCCTTTGCGACGGAGACGGATAAAGGTGTTAATTTCGCATTGAATAATATTTTTGCGGCTACGGATGAGATTTTGAAACGTCATCAGATTAGTGGCAAAGACTTGGTGGGTATCGGTATCAGCTGTGGTGGTCCCCTCAGTAGCAAAGAGGGTGTCATCATGTCGCCTCCAAATCTGCCAGGATGGGATAATATTCACATTGTCAAGATGTTCGAGGATAAATATGGCGTGAAGCCCAATCTTCAGAACGATGCCAATGCCTGTGCAGTGGCCGAATGGAAGTTCGGAGCTGGCCGCGGCTGCAACAATATGGCATTCCTGACTTTCGGCACCGGTATGGGCGCCGGCCTCATTATCGACGGACACCTCTATAGTGGCACCAACGACAATGCTGGCGAGATTGGTCATGTGCGTATGGCGGAAGACGGTCCCGTGGGCTTCAACAAAGCCGGTTCGTTCGAAGGCTTCTGCAGTGGCGGCGGTATCGCCCGTATGGCTAAGAAGAAAGCTGCCGAGATGCTGGCTAAAGGCGAGACCAACCCGCTGTTTGCCAATATGGACGATGTGGAGAAACTGACAGCCAAGTCGTTGGCCCTCGCCATCAAGGATGGTAACGAGTTTGCCCTCTCCATCTATCGCAAATGCGGCGAGATGCTCGGCATGGGCCTCTCTATCCTTATCGATGTCCTTAACCCTGAATGTATTGTCATCGGCAGCATCTACGAACGCAACCAGGCACTATTCGATCAGTTTATCTATCCCGTAATCGAAAAGGAAGCTATTCCGCTGTCAGCTCAGGTTTGCAAAATCGTGCCCGCCGTACTCGGCGATAAGATCGGCGACTACGCAGCCCTCTCACTGGCGCTAAGCTAGAGATTCAGAATTCAGAGAACAAAGAGCAAAGAACAAATAGTTCTCAGTTCTCATCTCTCATCTCTCATCTCTCCGTTCTCCTCTCTCCGTTCTATTCGTATCTCAACGCATTGATAGGATCCAAGTTGGCGGCTTTCTTAGCAGGATACCAGCCAAAGAAGATGCCCGTGGCTGCGCATACAAGGAACGAGATGGCAATGGCGCTCTTGCTGACCACATACGGCCAGTTCAGCAGATGGGATGCGCCGTAGGAAAGCAATAGCCCTAAGAAGATTCCTATTATACCGCCAATCAAGCTCAGAATGATACTTTCAGACAGGAATTGTAGCATGATGTCGCGGTTCTGCGCCCCAATCGACATACGAAGGCCAATCTCTTTAGTTCGTTCTGTTACAGTTACATACATGATGTTCATAATGCCGATACCGCCGACAATCAGCGAGATGGAGGCAATGGCTGCCAGTAAGACGGTCAGCAGCTGGGTGACCGAGCTGACCGTTGTGAGCAGCTCCTCTTGCGTGCGGATGTCGAAGTCGTCCTCGGCGCCGTTTTCAATCTTGTGGTTGCTGCGCAAGATATAAGTGATTTCTGTGGCTGCCAGTTCCGATTGCTCTTCGCTGACCGCCGAGGCGAACAGCATGTTGAAATGGGTGATGGCCATAAAACGCTTCTGCACAGTAGTATATGGCGCTAAAACCACGTCGTCTTGGTCTTGGCCCATCTGGTTCTGCCCTTTGCTGGCCAGCACGCCGATAACCTTCATCGGGATGGAGCCGAAACGGATGGTCTGCCCAATGGGATTCTCGCCATTGGTGAACAGATTCTTTACAATCGTTTGCCCAATGACGCACACTTTGGCGTAGGTTTCGATGGCCTCCTCATCGAACATGATGCCGCTCTCCAACTCATATTTGCGGATGGTGAGGTAGCCGGGCGATACACCTTGGATGCTGCCGGGATGGTTGTTTGAGCCATAGACCAACTGGGCCGCGGCGTTAACCATCGGGGAGACATCGGCCACATATCGCGTGTTTTCTTGCAGCGCTTTCAAGTCTTTTAAATCCAGCGACTTGGCATTGCCACTGCCCATGTTGACACCGCCTCTCATCTGGCGGGCAGGCATAATCATAATCATGTTGGTGCCCATCGAGGAGAGCTGGTTCTGTACGCTTAAGGTGGAACTCTGCCCTAAACTGACCATGGCAATCACCGAAGCAATGCCGATGATGATGCCCAGCATGGTGAGTATGGCGCGACTGCGGTTACGGAGCAGCGACTTGATGGCTAGTTTTATGAGATTAAGAATATTCATTCTCGACTTTCTTTACGGTTAATAATCATTGCCTGCCGGTCCTAAAGCCGCTAAGGCTTCAGCCGCCGATTTGGTGGCGACAGGGATGTCTTTGAGAATGAGCCCGTCGCGCAGTTGGATGGTGCGCTCGGTGAACTCGGCAATGTCGGGCTCGTGGGTGACAAACGCGATGGTCTTCCCTTTGCTGTGCAGTTCCTGAAACAGACTCATGATCTCGTAGGATGTGCGCGTGTCAAGGTTTCCCGTGGCTTCGTCGGCCAATAAGATGACAGGGTCGTTGACCAGTGCGCGGGCGATGGCTACGCGCTGCTGCTGGCCGCCCGATAGCTGGTTGGGCATGTGGTCCAAGCGGTTCTCCAAGTTCACCGCCTTCAGTGCCTCGATGGCACGTTCACGACGCTCTTTGCTCGATACCGTCGGGTTGTACATGAGCGGTAACTCTACATTCTCCAATGCCGATGTTCGTGCTAACAGATTGTAGTTCTGAAAGATAAATCCTATCTTTCGGTTTCTGATGGTGGAGAGCTCGTTTTTCGAACGGTTGCTGACATCTACATCGTCGATGAAATAGCTGCCCGAGGTGGGCTTGTCCAAGCAACCTAAAATGTTCAGCAGGGTGGATTTTCCCGAGCCGCTGGCACCCATGATGCTCACAAATTCGCCCTCGCGGATGGAGAAGGTGATGCCTTTGAGCGCATGCACATCCTCGCTGCCAACGTGAAAGACGCGCGTGAGGTTTTCAATTTTGATGATTTCGTTTGACATCTTACAGTGTTTGAAGTGCTTGTATTAGCGGCTTTTACGTTGCGGAGGTCCTGGCATGAACGGGTTGCTGCCACCACTTTGCTTGCTGGGTTTGTTTTGCATTTTTTCGATGGAAAGAACAACTTCGTCACCCTCTTTGAGGCCCTTGGTGATGATGGTGTTGGCGCCGTCGTTCAAACCTGTGCTTACCATTTGCGGACGCAGCGACATCTCTTCTTTAATCCACACTATTTGCGGTCCGTTGTTAGGAGATTTCATGCCACCATTTCCTTTGGGGAAGTTGCCGTCTTTAGGAAAACCTTTGGGCATGTTTCTGGCAGCGTCTTTGCCCTTGGCAGCATCTTTGCCTTGAGGCGGATCAGCTAAGGTATAGCCTTGTTTAACAAGCATTTTCTTGGTATCTTCATCCATCATATAATGCAGGGCTTCGGCAGGAATGGTGATGCCCTTCTCGTTCTCAACCACGATGCTGACATTGGCGGTCATGCCCGGAAAGAGCTTCTCGTCGGGGTTGGGCGCATTGATGATGACCGTGTAGGTAACCACATTCGAGGTGACCGTCGGCTCTAAACGCACCTGCTTTACCGTGCCAGTGAAGACATCCTTCGGGAATGCATCTACGGTGAAGGTAACATGTTGTCCCTCTTTGACTTGTCCTATGTCAGCTTCATCCACGTTGGCCTCCACCTGCATCTGCTTCAGGTCGTTGGCAATGGTGAAAAGGGTGGGGGTGTTGAACGAAGAGGCTACCGTCTGTCCTTCTTCTACCGCCTTGTTGAGCACAATGCCCGAAATGGGTGAGTAGATCTTGGCGTACGACAAGTTGACTTGTGCCGTCTGCAAGTTCGACTTGGCCGTGGTTACCCTGTTTTTAGCCTGGATGTAGGCATTTGAGGCTTCCTCAAAAGATGCTTGTGTGGCGGCTTTGTTGTCGTACAACTGCTTGATACGGTCGTAGTTCTGCTTGGCGAAGTTGAGGTTGCTCTCCGCATCCGACAGGTTGGCCTTCGACTGGTTGATCATCTCCATCAGCGTCGATTTGTCCAACTCGGCCAGCAGCTGCCCTTTCTTGACTTCGGAGTTGAAGTCCACGTAGAGCTTCTCCACAATGCCCGACACCTGCGTGCCGACTTCCACCTGGTACAAAGGCTGAATCTCGCCCGTCGCTGTCACCGTGATGACAATGCTGTCCTGCTGTGCCACCGCCGTGTTGAAATTCAATTCGTACTTTCCGCCCTTGATGCTCATGATAACAATGATAGCCAGCACAATCGCGCCAATCACGGAGCCGATAATAATGCGTTTTTTCTTCTTCTTGTCCATATTAGTATGATGTTGAATTGTTTAATCGTTTAATTGTTGAAGTGTTGAAGTGAGGAGTGAGAGGTTGGGAGTTATAGAATTATAGAGTTATAGAGATTTGTTCTTTGTTCTTTGAATTTTGAATTTGGTCTTTGTTCTTTTAATTATGCATTGTGAATTGTGCATTGTGAATTGTTACAACTTCACCGGAATCCCCATATAAATATCCAGCACCTTCCGGCTCAGCATATACGAGTATTTGTTTTGCAAATAGTTGTTCAGCACATTCAGGTAGTTGGTTTGTTGTTGCAACAGGTCCACTGCTGTGATGGCGCCGGCTTTGAACTGCTCGTTGTAGGCTTTGTAGTTGGCGCTGTAGGCCTTCTCTTGTGCTTCGGTGACTTTGAAGTTGTTCTGCGCTTCCTTCACATTCAAATAGTTTTCCTCTAATGTTTGTAGAACTTCCAACTCGGTCTGAATGCTCTCAATTTCAGCTTGTTGTAGCCTAATTTTTGATTGTGCCACTTGCGTGCGTGCATTGCTACGGTTGTAAATCGGTATCGACAGGTTGAGGCCGGCTTGTATGCCAAAGCGACGCTTCAACTGCTCGCCGAAACTGCCTGCTCCGCTGTTGTAGCCCGTGTTGGCGCCGGCGCTGAGCATGAGGCTCGGATAATACGACGATTTGGCAATCTTAACATCGTATTCGGCCGACTCCACATTCTTCTCATTGAGCTTTATTTCAGGAAGATACTGCATCGACTGGTTGATAAGCTCGCTCTTGGTGGGCATATCCAATGCCTGTGCCATGGCCTCCTCCGATGGCTTTACCAACTTAAGGGGCTGCGATGGTTTGATGCACAATAAGTTTTTGAGTTTTAGGAGGTTATTCTCGATAGAGATCTTCGTATTTTCAATGTTGTATTTATCGGCGGTGTATTGCGCCTCGAGCATCATATAGTCGCTTTCCAGAATCTTGCCCACCTTGAACTGCTGCTCGCCTTGCTTCATCTGCTCCTCGCTGGTCTTGCACACGTCGTTGAGGTACGCAAGTCGCTCCTCGTTCATGATGACGGCGAGGTAGGCTTGCACAATCTGTACATTGATGAGGTTGCGGCTCTTCTCCAACTGCAGGTCGGCTTGCTCTAAGTTGACTTTGCTCTGCTTGATGCTGTTGTAGATGTTCAGTCCGTTGAAAAGCACAATGCCGGCATTCAGTCCGTAGTTGCCCGACCAAGTGGTGGCCGCCGTCGATTCGTTCAGTGTGCCGCCTTCCAAGGTGGTGTAGGTGCTGTTGGGCATATAGCCGAATCCCTGTGATGCCGATGCCGAAACCGACGGAGCCATCTGCTGTTTGGCATGCTTGTAGTTCAACTCTGCCGTGCTCCGGTTCAGGTTGGCAGTCTGCAAGGTCAGGTTGTTCTCCGTGGCATAGCGGATGCAATCCTCTAAAGTCATCCGCAGGGTGTCTTGCGCCTTCATGCTGGAGGCCGCCATTAGGATACATATAATAAATATAGTAGCACGTTTCATTTTGTGTGTTTTAGTCGGGTAAAAATAGCATTAAAATTAATGCCGACTCCCATTCTTCGCAGAAGTTTAATGGTTTAAGTGATTTTTTTGATTTTTTTTGCGTAAGTTTGCACGCCAATGAATTGAAATGCAGGCATGCTTTTTATGCCTAAGAAATTGAAATACAGTAATTATGGATATTACGGGCATTGTTACCACATTAAATGAAGAGCAGAATATCGCCGACTGCATCCGCTCGCTGCAGCAGGTGTGCGATGAGGTGATTGTCGTCGATTCTGGAAGTAAAGACCGCACGGTGGAAGTGGCGCAGTCGCTGGGAGCCAAGACCTACATCCAGTCCTACCTCGGCGATGGCATCCAGAAGAATGTGGCTTTGCAGTACACTTCGCATCTGTGGGTGCTCAGCATTGACGCCGATGAGCGCCTGTCGCCCGAGCTGGTCGAGGAGATCCGCCAAATAGACCTGGCAACGACGCCCTACGAGGCATTCGCCGTCAAGCGCAAGAACTTCGTTGGCTCGCGCTGGATAAAGTGCTGCCGCTGGTATCCCGATTACCTGATTCGCCTTTATCGCAAGGACAAAACGCGTTTCGCCGACGTGAAACAACATGCCTTTGTGCCTTCAAAGAATTACAAGAAACTAGATTCCGCACTCATCCATTTTCGTTACAAGAATATCGGCGATGTGTTCAGCAAACCCGAACGCAATTACAGTACGCGCGGTGCTAAGATATTGTATTTGAAAGGGAAACGTGCCAACTGCTTCTCGCCCGTGTTGCACGGAGCCGGCGCCTTCTTCGTCAATTATTTCATCCGTGGCGGCATCTTGGGCGGCATCGACGGCCTTTCGCTCTCTTTGGCCATCGCCAACAACAGCTATCTGAAATATGCCAAACTTCTGGAATACCAACGCGACCCGAAAGTGTTGGAAGCAGAAGATTTTGACCAAGTGTGGTAATTTTTTAAAACACATTATTTTTGTTTGAAAAAAAGTGTATTTTTGCAAACTCAAAAATAAAATAGAATAATTATGGCAAATACGGAAAAATTAGGCGCTAAGAAGAACGCCGAAAATGAAGTAAATGAAACATTTGTATCCAAAAGTATCGAATTTTATAAGAAATACGAAAATGTAATTTATGGCGTTTTGATTGCCATCATCGTGATTATTGGTGGTATCTTTGCTCTTAATAAATTCTATATCACTCCTCGTAATGAGAAAGCCTCCGCAATGATTGCGAAACCTATCGCTATGTTCTCACGTGGCGACTCTCTCTCTTTGGTTTCCGCTCTCGAAGGTACCGAAGAGGATGACGGCTTCCTGACCATCATCTCCGACTATAAGATGACCAGAACCGCCAATACCGCCAAGTATTATGCCGGTCTTTGCTATCTGTATCAGGGCAATAAGGAAGAGGCTCTTGATTATTTGAAACAGTTCAAGAAAAAAGAGGATGTGCTGTGGTATGCCGCTCAGGCTCTGATTGGCGACCTGTACGACGAACAGGGCGACGAAACCGAAGCCATCAATTATTACAAAAAGGCTGTTAAGGGTGAAGATCCTTATTTTACGCCTATTTCTCTCTTTAAATTAGGTCAGATGTACGAAAGAAGTGAAAACTGGAAAGAGGCTCTGAAATGCTATCAGACCATCGAGAAGGATTTCTACGATCAGTACACTTCTATGGGCGTTGACAGATATTTGGAGCGTGCAACCCTGAACGCAGCTAAATAATCATCTTTTATGGTGGAAAAGAAAAAGAATCTGTCTGACTGCAAGCCGGTCAAGCTTCCCAATCCGCAGTCGGTTAGAATTGGTGTCGTTGTCAGTGAATGGAACGACACCATTACGTATGCTATGCGTGATGGTGCCTTGCAGACCTTGATTGATGCGGGCATCGACAAGAACAACATCAAAGTGTGCTCAGTGCCAGGTAGTTTTGAGTTACCCACGGCGGCAGTGATGATGCTCGAGTCGGACGACAAGATCGACGGTGTGATTTGCATCGGCTGTGTTATCCAGGGCGAAACCCGCCACTTTGAGTTCATCTCGCATGCAGTGGCCGACGGCATTGTGCGCGCAGGCGTCGATTATGCCACGCCCGTCATTTTCGGTGTGCTCACTTGCGACACGCTGCAGCAGGCGCAAGACCGCTCGGGTGGCAAACATGGCAATAAAGGCGTTGAAGCCGCCGTTTCCTGCCTCAAGATGATTGCGTTGGAAAGAAAATTGAGAAATTCATAATGAAAGTCGTTTTTATGGGAACGTCCGAATTTGCCGTGGCAAGTTTGGATGCGATTGTACAAGCCGGTCATGAAGTGGCCGCTGTGGTGACTGTGCCCGACAAGCCCGCAGGGCGCGGCCAGCAACTCCGCTTTTCCGATGTGAAGAATTATGCCCTCGAGCACCAGCTGCCCGTCTTGCAGCCCGAAAAACTCAAGGATCCCTCCTTTGTGGATGCCTTGCGCCAACTCGCTGCCGATGTGTTTGTCGTCGTAGCTTTCCGTATGCTGCCCGAAATCGTCTATTCTATGCCTCCCAAAGGCACTTTTAATATCCACGCCTCATTGCTGCCCCAATATCGCGGCGCTGCGCCTATAAATTGGGCTGTCATCAATGGTGAGAAAGAGACAGGCGTGACCGCATTTTTCTTGAATCACGAAATCGACAAGGGCGACATCATCGCACAGTCAAAAGTGACGATAGGAGAAGAGGAGAGCGCTGGCGAGCTGCACGACCGCCTGATGGTGGAAGGAGCCGCCCTGGCCGTGCAAACGCTGGCCATGATAGAGCAGGGGAGGGTGACCACCTTGTCGCAACCCCAAACCGACGACCAGCTAAAACCAGCCCCGAAAATCTTCAGGGAGGATATGCTCATCAACTGGGACCAGCCCGCACAGACAATCCACGACATGATTCGCGGACTTTCGCCCTATCCTGCGGCTTATACACGCATTCAGGACAAAAACGGGGAGACTTATACAATAAAGTGTTTCCAAACTAAGGTGTTAGCCGAAAAAAGCACCAATCCGCCAGGCACAGTAAACGTGGTTTCCAAAAAAAATTTGGTCGTTTCAGCAAAAGATGTACAAATTTTGTTGCAAAACATTCAATTTCAAGGCAAAAAACGCATGAATAGCGAAATTTTCCTCTCAGGATTTCGTTTAGAGAATTATATTATGAAATTCTTTTAATGTAATAATTCGCTGTTTTTAAGATATTATTTTAACAAATTTATTAATTTATCAACAATGCACTTTTTAAGTGCTTATAAAAGACTTATTTGTCAAAATATCTTCTAAATTTGCAATCAATGTTGAAACATCTTTTTTATTAACCATTTAAAACGTATTACTATGAACAAAGCTGAATTAATTAGTGCTATGGCAGAAAAGACTGGTTGTACGAAAGTTCAAGCCAAATCTGCTCTGGAAGCCTTCATGTGTGCAACAACCAAAGCTCTGAAAAAGGGTGACAAAGTTTCTTTAGTTGGTTTTGGTACCTTCTCAGTTACCAAACGCGCTGAACGTAAAGGCCGTAATCCTCAAACCGGTAAAGAAATGACCATCAAAGCTAAGAAGGTTGTTAAGTTTAAAGCTGGTTCAGAATTATCTTTATAAGACTAACTCACACCGAAAAAAAAGCCCTGTCATAAAGGGCTTTTTTTTTTGAATAAATCTTAACGAATGGCTATGACTCCTGAAACACGAAGAAACCTTATTGACTACCTCAGAACTTTTGTGACCGAACAGCGTGATGCCCGCATTCAGGAGGTGTTGTCGTACCGTACCCGCCATGTGACCGTGGTGATTGAGGATTTGTTCCAAACGCAGAATATCAGCGCCGTCATGCGCACCTGTGAGTGCTACGGCGTGCAGGATGTCCATGTGATTGAGAAAGAAAACGAGTTTTGTATTCACGATGCCATCGCCATGGGCTCCAACAAATGGCTCACTCTGCACAATTACCCCAATGAGCCTGGCAACGTTGCCAAGTGCATCTCTTCGCTCAAAGAGCGCGGCTATGAGGTGGTGGCGACACTGCCTGCCGAAAACAGCTGCTTCGTGCAACAACTTCCCGTGGAAAAGCCCACCGCCTTTATGTTCGGCACTGAACTGACCGGCCTGTCGGAAGAGGCCGTGGCACTGGCTGACAAATGTGTGAAAATTCCTATGTATGGCTTCACCGAAAGCTTCAATATCTCTAATTCGGTGGCGATTTTAATATCGCAATGGATTGAGCGTCTGCACGCTTCACAAGCCGCTTGGCATCTTACAGATGACGAGAAAGAAGAACTCTATGTGGAGTGGCTGCAGAAATCGGTTCGCTCAAGCGACTTTCTGGTCCGCAATTTCCTCGGACAAAAATAAGCGTATCCAAATATTTGTTTTTTAGTCGATTAGAAAAATAATGATTTTTTTTATTTTTCTGGTTGATTTTTTCGGTTTTTATTTTGAAAAAAAATGTAAATTTGCAATCCTGATAATTACGTGATGGAAAAGAAATGGATTTTAGCAGCTCAACCCGATGCAGGCGAAGTGGATCGTCTGCAAAAGGCTATTAGTGAGAATCTATTTCCCATCGAGCGCCCCTTGGTGTCGCTGCTGATCAACCGCGGCATTACGACACTGGAAGCCGCCAACGAGTTTTTCAATCCTGATATTTCCAAACTGCATGACCCGTTCCTGATGAAGAACATGGACAAGGCCGTGGAACGCCTGTCGCAAGCCGTCATCAACAATGAACGTATCATGGTGTATGGCGACTATGACGTGGATGGCACTTCGGCGGTGGCGCTGCTCTATTCGTTCTTGAGCGAGATTATCGGTTCCGATTACAAGAAATATATCGAGTATTACATTCCCGATCGCTATACGGAAGGCTATGGCATCTCGACGCAAGGCATCGAGTATTGTCGCGATAACAACATCAACCTGCTCATCTCGCTCGACTGCGGTATCAAGGCGGTGGAGAAGGTGGCTCTGGCTAACCAGTATGGCATCGATGTCATCATCTGCGACCACCATCTGGCTGGCGATGAGCTGCCCGAAGCGGTGGCCATCCTCGACCCTAAGTGCGACGGCTGTCCTTATCCCTACAAGGAACTGTCGGGTTGTGGCGTCGGCTTCAAACTCATCCAAGGCTACTGCAAACGCTTCGATTTGCCCGACCAGCTGTGGCTGTCGAAAATGGACCTCGTGGCTATCAGCATCGCCTCCGACATCGTGGCGATGACCGGCGAGAACCGCATCCTGGCCTATTACGGACTGATCATCATCAATCGCTTCCCGCGCGTGGGCATCAAGTCCATCATCGAGCAATCGAACATTAAGGTGCATTATCCTCCGAAAGAAGACACCATCTTCTCGCGTGTGATTTCCATCTCCGACCTCGTCTTCTACGTCGGCCCGCGTATCAATGCGACTGGCCGCGTGAAATCGGGCCGCGAATCGGTGCGTCTGCTCATCTGCGAGGATGAGGACAAGTCGGTGGATATCGGCAAGATGATCAACATGCAGAACAACGAGCGCCGCGAACTGGACAAAAACGCTACCGCTGAGGCCGTTGAGATGATTCTTAAGTCGGAATATCTCAATAAGAAAAGTATCGTCATCTATAACCCTACATGGGTGAAAGGTATCATCGGTATCGTGGCATCCCGCCTTGTGGAAGAGTTCTACCGTCCCACCATCGTGCTGACCAAGTCGCCCGACGGCCTGATAACCGGCTCGGCACGCTCGGTGAAGGAGTACGACATCTACGCCGGCATCGACGCCTGCTCCGACTTGCTGGAACACTTTGGCGGTCATAAGTACGCCGCCGGCCTCTCGCTGAAGGAGGAGAACCTGCCCGCCTTTATGGAGCGCTTTGAGCAACAGGTGAGCAACTATCTGAAAGATACGGTGTTCGTTCCTGAAATTGAGGTGGATGCGGAGCTCGACCTGACCGAAATCAAAAGCAGCTTTGTGACCAACCTGAAGAAATTCGCTCCGTTTGGTCCCGAAAATATGATGCCCGTCTTCTGGTCGAAAAATGTGGTGGAAGAGGGGAATGGTCGTCTGATTAACGATAAGCACTTGAAAATGAGAGTTCTCTATCGTAACAAGTCGTGCCAGTCCATCGATGCCATCGCCTTCAACCTGAGCGAACATTACAAGCGTATCTCCGATGGCGAGGATTTCGACATTTTGTACCATGTGGAAGAAAATACGTGGAACAACAACACGACTATCCAGCTGAATATTAAGGATATCAAATTTGCCCGTTAATTAAGTGCTGCGGGTATCCCGCCGTTTGCGTATGAAGATTGCCGTTAATACACGCTTGTTGTTGAAAGACAAATTGGAAGGTATCGGCTGGTTTACCTTTGAAACGTTAAAGCGCATCGTGCGGCAACATCCCGAACACACTTTCTATTTCATCTTCGACCGTCCCTACGACGAGTCGTTTGTTTTTGCGCCTAACGTGATGCCTATGAAGGTGTTCCCGCCCGCTCGCCATCCGTACCTCTGGTATCTATACTTCGAGCGGGGCGTGACACGCCTGCTCAAGCAGTTGCAGCCCGACCTGTTCCTCTCCACCGACGGCTGGCTGTCGTTGCGCACCGACGTGCCTACGGTCGATGTGATCCATGACCTTAATTTTGAGCATTATCCCGAGTTTATCAAACCCGTGGTGCGCCGCTATTACAAGCGCTTCTTTCATCGCTTTGCCCAAAAAGCCGCTCGCATAGCCACGGTGTCGGACTACACCCGCCAGGATATCAACAAATTATATGGCGTCTCTTTGGATAAAATTGATGTGGTTTATAATGGCAGTAGCAGTCTCTATCTTCCTATAGATGAGGATGCTAAAAGGAGCGTAAAAGCGGAGTATAGCAACGGCTGTGACTATTTTCTCTTTGTCGGCTTGATCCATCAGCGGAAAAATCTGGCCAACGAGTTCCGGGCATTCGACCGTTACAAGCAAAGCGACACACGCAACATGAAGTTTGTTGTGGTGGGCGACAAGAAATGGTGGCACGGCGAGATTGAGGATGCCTATCTGGCGATGGCACACAAGGAGGATGTCATCTTCCTCGGTCGCCAGCCGCAAGAGGCGCTCAGTCGCCTGATGGCCGCCGCCACAGCCTTGGTCTATGCCTCTTTCTTCGAGGGCTTTGGCATCCCGATTTTGGAGGCGTTCAATGCCGAAACGGCCGTCATCACCTCCAATGTGACCTCCATGCCTGAGGTGGCTGGCGATGCTGCGCTGTTGGTCAATCCGCACTCGGTGGATGATATCTGCGCTGCTATGACTCGCTTGGCGGAGGATGAATCCCTGCGGCAGGAGCTGATAGCCAAAGGCCGTGAGCAGCGTCAGCGTTTCAGCTGGGACCGCACAGCCGCCGCCCTGTGGCAAACGGTAGAAAAAGTGTTGGCTGAAATTTAAACTTTTAACAAATAGTAGAGTCGGTTATACTTTATTATATGTTTAAGTTAAGGAACTAAGAAGTTATGGAGTTAAGAAGTTAAGAATTATGGAGTTATGGAATTATAGAAATTTGTTCTTTGAATTCTGAATTCTGAATTTGTTTTTTGTTCTTTGTTCTATGTTTTTTGTTCTTTGAATTTTGAATTTTGAATTTTGAATTTTGAATTTTCGATAGGTATGAAACGATATTTATACATCATAGTCATCGTCTTGCTGCAAGCGTCATTGTTTGCGCAGCCCGAAGGCGGTGAGCGTCCCGCAATGCCTCGTGAGGCGGCTAACACCACAGGTGGTGTGGTAAAAGGCTATGTGACAGATGATAATGCCAAGCCGCTGGAGTATGCGCTTGTATATGTGTTGAAGGCTTCCGACTCGACCGTCGTGACGGGCGTGACTTCGCAGAAGGACGGTAATTTCCTTATTGAGCAAGTCCCCTTTGGCGATTTTCTCTTGAAGGTGGAATCGATGGGCTACAAGGAGCAGTACACGGCGCCCTTCACGCTGACAGCTGAAAAGCCGTTCAAACGTTTCCCGAAAATTGCTTTGTCGCAAAAGGCGGCCTCGCTGGAGGCGGTCGATGTGACAGCCAAGAAGGAGATGCTGCAGACCAACCTCGATAAGACGGTCTATAATGTGGAATCGAGTATTGTGGCCGACGGAGCCACGGCAGTGGAGGTGCTCGAAGATATCCCTTCGGTAAGCGTGGACCTGGAAGGCAACGTGTCGGTGCGCGGTAGCGACAATGTGACCATTCTGGTCAATAACCGCCCCACCAACCTGACACTGGAGCAGATTCCTGCCGACATGATTGAGAGTATAGAACTGGTGACCAACCCTTCGGCGCGTTATGAACCCGATGGTATGGCAGGTATCTTGAATGTGGTACTGAAAAAGAAAAAGGAGGGTGGTTTCAACGGCTTGGTGTCACTGCGAATCGGTGCGCCGGCGCTGACTTACGACAAGAAATTCAGACCTGGCTATAATGCCAACCTCAATTTAAATTACAGCTACGATAAGATCAATGTCTTCTTCAATTACAGCTACAGAGGCCATTCGCGTAGCAATTTCGGCGAGTTGGACCGTATGTCATGGATGGGAGGGGACAGCACGCTGCTCGAACAGACCAACAAGGGAAGCCACAGGGGCAATTTCCATAACATCCGCACCGGCATCGATTGGTTCATCAATTCAAAAAATACGCTCAATTTGACGTTGGGATACAATTTCAACCTGTTCAAGAACAGCAGCCGCCTCGATGTGGACAAGTTTCTGGTTGATGATGGCATCAATATGCCCAACTACAACTACATCCAGAACAGCGCCAGCAGCAATCAGGGGCACAACTTCAGCGTGACGCTCGACTATCTGAAGACCTTTGCCGTGCAGGGGCGCGAGCTGAGCGTGGATTTGTACTACACGCAGATGAGCCGTAAAAGCGGTGTCAATACCAACCAGTTGTACGACTATCCCGAAGACAGAATCGACGACTACCAAGCTTCTAAGACGCTCGAAGGCAATCGCGACGCCGTAGCGCAAGTCGATTTTGTGACGCCCGTGGGTAATGGCGGCCGCATCGAGACGGGCTACAAGTTTTCGTGGCGCTCGGTGTCGCAAGATTACTCCTATTTCACCGGTAACGACACGTTAGCATGGGCTGAAGATATGCGACAGCGCAACGACTTTGTATTCAATGAGATGATCAATGCCGGCTATTTCATCTATTCCAATTCTTTCTGGAAAAAGCTGAAAATCCAGTTGGGTTTGCGTGCCGAATTTGCCAACACGTGGTCCAACCTGAAATCGGCCGATTTGTCCTTCCGCCGACATTATTATAATCTGTTCCCCACGGTGCATATCCGCTACGACATCAACCATGTGCACTCGTTGCAAGTTAGCTACTCGCGCCGTGTGTCGCGTCCGCGTATCCATCAGCTGAACCCGTTCCTCGACATTTCTGATAAGGAGAATTATCGTCAGGGTAATCCCGATTTGAAGCCCGAGTTCGTCAACTCGGTTGAATTGGGTTATCTGATCAATTACAAGAAGAGTTCGTTCAACTTCACGTTGTTCTACCGCCATCGTTCGGGTATCGTCACTCGTTACACCGAGTTGATGCAGGATGTTGACGAGCGCGGTGTGCCCTACAATTACACGCTCACCTCGTACAAGAACCTGAGAAACAGTCAGAACTACGGTATCGAGGCTGTCTATAACCAGCGACTGTGGAAATTCTGGAAGATTACGCTCAACGGCAATTTCTACCGCGTCATCATCGACAGCGACAGCCTCATCGACGAGAGTCTTTCCAGCAACTGGGAGTGGGGTATCCGTCTGAATCAGACCTTCACGCTGCCCAAGAACTGGGATATACAGCTCAACTTCCGCTATCGTTCGCCTTCCTTGACGACGGGCACGATGGGCTGGGGCACCGGCGGCGTTGGCCAAGGCAAGCGCAACGCTTCCTACTCGCTGAATCTCGGCATCAAGAAATCCTTCTTCAAGGATAGTTTCTCCGTCAGCTTCAATATCCGCGACTTGATATTCACGCGCTACACCAAGACGGAGACGGTATTCGGCAACGAGCGTAACGGCTACAACTCGCACAGTGTTCGCCAACGCGATGCGCTCTACATGAACCTCACTTTGAGCTACAAAATCAACAATTATAAAATCCGCAAGGAGAAGAATTTCGGCGTAGATGAATCGGAGGAGATGGAGTAGGGGTGGATTTGCAATTCACAATGCATAATTCACAATTCAAAATTCAAAGAACAGAGAACAAAGAAGGAGATTCCGCTTCGCTATGCTTGTGGAATGGAGAACAGGGTAGAGACGCAGCGTGCTGCGTCTGAAAAATAGGGTATCTGTGGAAGCAAAAAAAACAAAAAAAAATTTAAGTTGTTATTTGTTGAAAAAAAAATGTATATTTGCCGACTTTTTCAAGTGTAGTGTTTGGTGTGGAGTCTTTGAGTTAAAACACTGATATTAAGAGCGAAAGGCAAAAATGTCGGTAAATGCAAAGGCGAAACAACAGGCCGAAAAATTGATGAAGTACGATAAATTAGGGTGAAAAAAGAGAAAAAAACGAAATAAAAAACAATATGGCCAAACAATTATCGATAGAACAAGACGGAGTAGTGGTTGAGTCCTTGGGAAACGCCATGTTTCGCGTTCAATTGGGTAATGGTCATGTGATTACGGCCCACATCTCAGGCAAGATGCGTTTGCACTACATCAAGATATTGCCTGGTGACAAGGTGCAGATTGAGATGTCGCCGTATGATTTGACCAAAGGCCGTATTACTTTCAGACATAAATCATAACAATATAATATAATAAATAGATAGAGTAATGAAAGTCAAAGCTTCAGTAAAGAAAAGATCGGATGAGTGCATCGTGGTAAGAAGACACGGCGTGGTGTATGTCATCAACAAGAAGAACCCTAAATTTAAACAACGTCAAGGATAATCAATTTAAAAACAAACTAACAGTATGGCAAGAATTGCAGGTATAGATTTACCAAAAAACAAAAGAGGAGAAATAGGTTTAACTTATATCTTTGGTATTGGCAGAAGCACGGCCAGAAATATTTTGGACAAGGCCGGCATCAGCTATGACAAGAAAGTTGATGAGTGGAATGATGATGAATTAGCCGCTCTTCGTGGTATCATCAACGAGATCAAAGTTGAGGGTGTTTTGCGTTCTGAAATCCAGATGAACATCAAGCGTCTGATGGATATCGGCTGTTATCGCGGTATTCGTCACCGTATTGGTTTGCCTTTGCGTGGTCAGAGCACCAAGAACAATGCCCGTACCAGAAAAGGACGTAAGAAAACTGTTGCGAACAAGAAGAAAGCAACCAAGTAATCTGTCTTTGCTGCGCATTGATTAGTAGAAAATTATAGTATTATATACCGAAAAAGGGAAGATATTAAATTATGGCAAAAAGTACCAAAACAACGAAAAAGAAAGTCGTAAGAATAGATGCAGTAGGTAAAGCATTTGTATATGCATCATTCAACAACGTGATTGTGTCCCTGACCAATGCCGACGGACAGGTAATCTCCTGGTCATCAGCCGGTAAGATGGGATTCAGAGGTTCGAAGAAGAACACTCCCTATGCAGCTCAGATGGCTGCCCAAGATTGTGCCAAGGTGGCTTACGATCTCGGCTTGAGAAGAGTAAAAGTTTATGTTAAGGGTCCTGGTGGCGGAAGAGAGTCTGCTATTAGAACAATTCATACAGCCGGTATTCTGGTGGAAGAGATTATTGACGTTACTCCTCTGCCGCACAACGGCTGCCGTCCTCCCAAACGTAGAAGAGTATAATTTTTGTGGAGATTAATCATTGAATATCAAATAATTAAAATATAGAATTAGCATTATGGCAAGATACACAGGACCAAGAACAAAGATTGCAAGAAAATTTAGAGAACCGATTTTCGGACCTGATAAATCTTTAGACAGAAAGAACTACGCCCCCGGTCAGCATGGCCAAGCTAAAAAGCGTTCTAAACTGTCGGAATATGGTATGCAGTTGCAAGAAAAACAAAAAGCCAAATATACCTACGGCGTTTTGGAACGTCAGTTCAAGAAAATCTTCCAACAGGCAGCCAGAAAGAAAGGTATCACCGGTCAGAACTTGATGAAGCTGATCGAATCACGCCTTGACAATGTTGTTTATCGTTTGGGTATTGCTCCTTCACGCGCCGCTGCACGTCAGCTGGTATCTCACCGTCACATTTTGGTTAACGGTCAGATTTGCAATATTCCTTCCGCTCTGTTAGTGCCTGGTGACATTGTAGCTGTTAGAGAACGCTCGAAAGCTCTGGAAGTTATCACCAACTCGCTCAACGGCAGATCAAATCAGTTCTCATGGCTGGAATGGGACGCTAACCTCATGTCAGGTAAATTCATGAACTATCCTGAAAGAGAAGAAATTCCTGAAACCATCAACGAGCAGGCAATCGTCGAACTCTATTCTAAATAATAGAGTCTGAATGGCTAGTGAATAAAATTAAAAATAATAAAACATTACAATAATGGCTATATTGACCTTTCAAAAACCCGATAAAGTGATCATGCTCGAATCGGATGATTTTCACGGCGTGTTTGAATTTCGTCCCCTTCAACAACGTTATGGTATCACTATCGGAAATGCCCTCAGAAGAGTTTTGATATCCTCTTTGGAAGGTTTTGCAATAACTTCGATTAAAATTGAAGGCGTAGAACAAGAGTTCTCTTCTATCCACGGCGTGATGGAAGATGTGACCGACATCGTTCTTAACCTGAAGAAGGTTCGCTTCAAGAAAAAAATCGAAGACAATAACTCTGAAAAAGCTACCATCGTTATTTCCGGTCAGGAACAGTTCAAGGCTGGCGATATGAACAACTTCTTGAACTACTTCCAAGTGCTCAATCCCGAAGAGGTGATCTGCAACATGGATCCTTCGGTGAAACTGGAAATGGAAATCACCATCGACAAGGGTAGAGGTTATGTTCCCGCTGAGGAAAACAAAACCCTCCACAGTGGCGTCGGAGTTATTTGCATCGATTCTATTCACACCCCCATCAAAAACGTAAAATATACGGTTGATAACTATCGTGTTGAACAGAAGACCGACTTTGAGAAGCTGATCATCGAGATTGATACCGACGGTTCAATTCATCCGAAAGAAGCTCTGAAAGAAGCTGCCAAAATATTGATTCAACACTTTGCCCTCTTCTCAGACGAACGTATCGCTGTTGATTCACCGATGTCGAGCGCACTGGGCGAAGATATGGACGATGAAATCATGCGCGTAAGACAGATTCTGAAGACCAAACTCGTTGACATGGATCTGTCAGTTCGTGCTCTCAACTGCCTTAAGTCAGCAGAACTGGAAACCCTCGGAGATTTGGTTTCCATCCACAAAGGCGATCTGTTGAAATTCCGTAACTTCGGTAAGAAGTCTCTCTCTGAACTGGAAGACCTCGTTAATTCGAAAGGTTTGGAATTTGGAATGAATGTTGCAAAATATAAATTAGATAAGGAATAAGAACTATGAGACATCAAAAAAGAATCAATAAGTTAGGAAGAACAAGTTCGCATAGAAGTGCCATGCTGTCGAACATGGCTGTCTCTTTGATTATGCATAAGAGAATATCCACTACCGTTGCCAAGGCTCGTGAACTGAGAAAATTCATCGAACCGCTGGTAACCAAGAGCAAAGAGGATACTACTCATTCAAGACGTATCGTGTTCTCAACGCTGCACAACAAATATGCCGTTACCGAACTCTATCGCGAAATCGCTCAGAAAGTGGCTAAACGCCCCGGTGGTTACACCCGCATTCTGAAAACCGGTTTCCGTCAAGGTGACGCCGCTGAGATGTGCATCATCGAATTTGTGGATTACAACGAAACCTACACCGTAGCTGGCGAAGCTAAGAAGACTACCAAGACTCGTCGTAGCCGCAAGTCTTCCGCTCCGAAAGATGCTCCCGCAGCAGAACCGGTTGCCGAAACCGCAGCTGAACCCGTTGCTGAAGCTCCCGCAGCTGAGGAAACTCCCGCCGCTGAATAGTTTACAATCACTATATGGTCTGAAAAAGAGAATGAGAATATCATTCTCTTTTTTTTATTTTTGCATACCAACAATCCATACCCTATGAATCGTTTTGCCCATATTTTTGCCGCTATTTTGATATGCTTAGGCGCCTCAACGCATCTGTTAGCACAAAATAATGCTCGCCAACTACCGACCGATACCACTATTAAGGTCAAAAATGTTGCTTTTAAGATGATTTTAGTGCAAGGTGGTGACTTTGTGCAAGGTGCTTCGTCGCGCATTGGAAAAACGACAAAAACGGGCGAGAACCCTGCCCATAAGGTGTGGCTCGACAGTTATAGGATAGGGCAGACGGAGGTAACCCAGGCGTTGTGGGTGGCCGTGATGGGTTCGGAGCCGACACTTTGGGGTGGCTGGGGCGTGCACGGCCGAGGTGATGATTACCCTGTTTATCACGTTAAATGGACTGATGTGCAAACTTTTATAACTCGTTTGAATGCGCTTACCGGCTTGCAGTTCCGTTTGCCCACAGAGGCGGAGTGGGAGTTTGCGGCGCGTGGCGGCAATGCAGGTGCTCATTCGCGTTTCGCTGGTGGCCATCTCTTGGATAAAGTGGCGTGGAATCGTCACAACGGCGAAGGACATACGCACCCTGTAGCGCAGAAAACACCCAATGCCTTGGGCTTGTACGACATGAGCGGCAATGTGTGGGAGTGGTGCGAGGATTGGTATGCCAACTACAATGTCGGTTCCCAGTACAATCCGAAAGGTCCTGCTTCGGGCGTGAGCAAGGTGGTCCGCGGCGGCAGTTGGGCCAGTCCGTCGCAGTCCTGCCGCGTGTCAAGCCGTGATGCCGATGCACCTGACAATATGTACGACTGTGTCGGTTTCCGCTTGGCTCTGTCGGCGCCCGAGGTGCCGAGGAAAGATGCGAAGCCACGCAAGTTCAAGGATTTCACCTTCCGCAGCGGCCAGTACCATATTCAAGGGTTCGCCTTCGACCAGCGGTCGCAATGTCTGTACCTCTCCACCACGACTGCCATCGTTAAAATGGCGCTCGACGGCACGGTGCTCGGCTCGGTGGTCGGGTTCAAGGGCCATGTGGGCCAGGTGGTTCTGGACACGGTGACTCGTAAGGTCTATGCCACGTTGGAAGCGCTCGATGATGATTTGTGTAACGGCATGGCCGCATTCGCTGGTTATGAGCTGTTTACTCGTGCGACGGCGGCCGTGTATATCGTGGAGGTGGATATGGACAAGATTACGCGGCTCGATATTCCCGAACAGGAGATTGTTGTGAAGCATGGACTGGCGGCGCCGTTGGCCGACTATAAGGCCGAAGTGACGGTGGTGGGCAAGCGCTACGAGCACCGCTATGGCGTATGCGGAATTGACGCGTTGGCCATCGGTCCCACTATAGGAGCACCGTCGGATGGCGGGCGCTATCTCTACGTGTCGTGTGCCATCACCTTAGACACGGTACGAACCGACAATGACTACAACATTCTGCTCTGCTATCCCTTAGGTGATTTCAGGCAGCCGGCGCACAGCTATTTCATTCACACGGGAAACACCGCTTATGGCGTACAAAATATGGTGTGGGATGCCTTCCGCCAGCGCCTCCATCTCTTTGTCTATCCAGGCAAGAAGTCGGCGTATCCGAACTATAACGTCTCTTCTATCGATGTGACACAGCCTTCGCTTTACGCGCCATTGCAGGGCGTGCCGTACGCCACCGAGCCGATGGAGCAGCTGAAGGTCGTTTCGGGCAGTTATTGTACCGCCGGCGCACAAGGCATCTGCCATTACGACGAGAGCCGTTTCCTAACGGCCAAATATCAAAAGATAGACAATCATCGCTACACGACGATTAAACTGTTCCCGAAAAGGAAAAATGCTTTTTAGAACGGAGAGAGGAGAGAGGAGAGAGGAGAGTTCTTCGCAAGCGAAGCGTCGCTTCGCGCCGAGCGGAGATTTGAGAATTGAGAGTTGAGAGTTATGAGAAATGAGTTTTCTGACGAACAGGTACTTGAGCGGGCGGGTATACATATCACTGCTAACCGGCTGCTTATCTGGCGAGCTATCCGACATCAGTTTGCCGATGCCTTCTCGTTGGCCGACCTCGAAGCGAAACTGCTCACCATAGACCGCTCTACTATTTTCCGTACGCTTACGCTATTTGGCAATGCCCATCTGCTGCACGAGATTGATGACGGAACTGGCACTCAGAAATACTGTGTCTGTCACGTTGACGACACCCGCCGTTGCCTCGGTCATGTCCACCTCACCTGCCACATTTGCCACCACACCTATTGCCTGCCCGACGTGGTGATTCCTCCTGTTCCGCTGCCAGAAGGCTTTCTGCCGGAAGAGACGGAGTATGTGGTAAAAGGTGTCTGCGCAAACTGCAGGAATAAGACGAAAGAGCAGGAAAAGTGAAAGGCGTTT
>JAEEGG010005651.1_pt1 | contig 29522 bp, 28 predicted proteins | sample 9134161 | NCBI WGS metagenome assembly JAEEGG01 (sample SAMN16246543, study PRJNA631951) | gut metagenome | biome: gut microbiome; feature: rumen; material: CR-attached | host: Bos | place: Iran: Karaj | collected 2018-10
CCAAGTATTGGTTGCATCTTTAAATACTGTACGGATAATCTTTAGACTTTCCTCCACACTCTTATGCGGTGGCCAGCCTGCACGAGGCCCGACATCAGGATCGGAAGCCCATTTGTACAGCGTCTCTGCATCACTGTCTCGCCAAGGGCGTAGTATAATACGATCTGTTTCCATATTTGTTTTATTTGAATTTCCCGCTAAGAATCCTTTTGCGCAGACTTTTTACAGCAGGCTTGTAATACGCTATCTCCATCGCTTCGAGGGTGCGCTTCAACTCATCCATCAGTTCTGGATAAAAGCTGCACATACTATAAGCGAGCTTCATGCAGAGCGTTTGGATGCCGGGGAACTCCTCAATGCTGACCATGTGCTCGAAACAGAAGTCAAGGAAGTCAGTCCGCAGGTCGTCCTCTTCTAACGTCAATCGCTCGATGATGTTAAGAGTCAGCCGCCTGACAGAAGATTTTTCCGTCTGCATGGCCTGGTCTATCAGTTCATTGAGTATCACCTGCAATTCTGACAGTTCCTCGTCGGTGGCCTTGGTCAGTCCCCACAAGGCACTCCTCGCCACGCGATAGTCCTTATCGAAGACATATCGTCGTGCAAATCCGAGGAAATCGCCTGTAGCCTTGACTTCACGGTATATCTCCTGCGCACCGCCCTCAGAAAAGGTCTGCCTCAGTCTCTCGCTTGTTATTGCCATATTAACTCTTTATTCCTCGTATCCTAATTGTCCTGGAAGGCGGAGTTTCTCCTTTTGTGGGAAGGTTGCTTCGTAAGTCTCGAAGGCATCAGGATGCTCGTCGGCCACGAAATAGCCCTTGGGCGGACAATAGGTGCCCTCGCGATTGCCCCAATAGCCAGGAATCAGCTCCTGGGCGAGGAAATAAGGCACTGCAGACTCTCGCGGCTCGGCATGATAGTGGATGTTCAGCTTGCTGGCGAGGTCGAAGCCTGCATGACGGTAGAACTCGATATTCCCCTCCATCTGCAGCAGGCCGATACCCATTGCGCGAGCCTTCTCCAATGCATACTGCAGCAGCTTGAGGCCGTAGCCTTTGCGCTTGTAGTCGGGGTGGATGCTGATGGGGCCGAAAGTCCAGGAAGGGAAATGGGAACCATCATCAAGGATGATTTCTGCCTTCGAGAACATCACATGGCCGATGATCTTACCATCCTCTTCCATCACCAAGTCAAGCTCAGGGATGAAGTCGGGATTGGTGCGATACTGATTCAGTACGAAGTGCTCTGTGCATCCAGGACGATAGACGTTCCAGAATGCCTCACGTGTAAGGTTCTCTACCTCACGGTAATCTTTGGGTTGTTCTATACGGATATTCATTGTTACCTGTTTTTATATTTGACGATGCAAAGTTACATATAGTTGCAGAATCGGCCAAATTTCTGGGATAAAATGTTTCCTTCTGTGACGAATGGAGCATTTGCCGTTGTCGAACTGGCCGGTAATACATGCAGTTAATGCCGACTTTGTTGGTTAAAGGCACAGGCAAAGTCGGAGTAACACGCCGGCAAAGCCGTTGTTTACCCTTGACTAAAGTTAAAACGGCGCCAATGGATGCTAAAACGGCGCCAATGGATAATAAAACGCCGACAATGGATGATAAAACGCCGACAATGTTTGGTATTTACGACTTACATCCTCGCCTTCTGCTTTTCGCCGGCACCAGAGCCGCGGTACTCGACCTCACATGTAAGTTCAACGAGGCCCGCTCGAAGTACAAAAAGGGACTTTTTGTGTACTTTTTTATGTACGCAGAGTCATTTTCTACTTTTTAGCTTTTCAATGAGTTCCGTCACGTCGGTGATATCAACCTTGCCGTCGCCGTTCACGTCGGCAGCTTCTTCAAAGAACTGTACAGGCTTCTGTCCGAGGATGTGGCTAATGGTTGTCATCACGTCCAGGGCATCGACAGCGCCGCTGCCTGTAACATCTCCTGAAATAAGAATCGGCGACATGTCAGAATCAATTATTACACGATGATTAGAACCATATTTTTTTAGGCATTCACAGTCTCGGATATACGCCACAACACTTAGTCTGCTTTTATCCTGGATATTGTTATGAGCCAATTATATCCAGCCTTTTTCTGCAGGAGACCTGGCAGAAGTCTTATCTGTTCATCATATTCGTGCGGGATTTAAGGCTGATTCAGGGGCCTTTCAAGCCTTATTAACTGAACACGAAGACACGAAGAATAAATGCCTCAATAATTCTCCACCGGGGGAAATGAAGCGTCTGGGGGGGGTGAGAGAATCTTACATCTTACATTTTACTATTTTCACCCGGCGATTGATTTGAAAACCAAAAATGTAAGTTGTAAGTTTGTAAGTCAGGAGGCGCCACCTCATACGAGGCGGCGCGTGGATTTTTTCGCGCGTTACGTATAAAAAAGGGGCTGAAGTTGGCGTATGTCAGAAAAAAGATGTAACTTTGCAACCCAATTACCAACGTATTATTCACTAAAACGAAAAAAGATTATGACTACAGGTAACGTGCGGCCGGCTGACATGGAGCGCATCACGACTCCCGCCCTGGCCCAACAATACATTGACGAGCAAATCAAGGAGCTGCGTGCTCAGATTGGCGACAAGAAGGTGCTGCTGGCCCTGTCGGGCGGCGTAGACTCCTCAGTGGTGGCTGCCCTGCTGATCAAGGCCGTGGGCCGCCAGCTGGTGTCGGTTCACGTGAACCACGGACTGCTGCGCAAGGGAGAGCCCGAGCAGGTGGTGCGCGTGTTCCGCGACGAGCTGAACGCCAATCTGGTGTATGTCGACGCCACCGACCGCTTCCTCGACAAGCTGGCCGGCGTGGCCGACCCCGAGCAGAAGCGCAAGATTATCGGCGCTGAGTTCATCCGCGTGTTCGAGGAGGAGGCCCGCAAGCAGGAGGGCATCAGCTTCCTGGCCCAGGGCACGATCTATCCCGACATTGTGGAGTCAGGGCCCGTGAAGTCGCACCACAACGTGGGCGGTCTGCCCGATGATATGCAGTTTGAGCTGGTAGAGCCCATCAAGCTGCTGTTCAAGGACGAGGTGCGCGTGGTGGGCAAGCAGCTGGGACTGCCCGACAACATGGTCTACCGCCAGCCGTTCCCCGGCCCCGGCCTGGGCGTGCGCTGCACGGGTGCCATCACGCGCGACCGTCTGGAGGCACTGCGCGAGAGCGACGCCATTCTGCGCGAGGAGTTTGCTAAGAACGGACTGGAGGGCAAGGTGTGGCAGTACTTCACCGTGGTGCCCGACTACAAGTCGACGGGCGTGAAGGACAACAAGCGCAGCTGGGACTGGCCAGTCATCATCCGTGCGGTGAACACGCGCGACGCCATGACGGCCACGATTGAGGAGATTCCCTACCCGCTGCTGCACCACATCACGCAGCGCATCGTGACAGAGGTGCCGGGCGTGAACCGCGTGCTCTACGACCTGACGCCGAAGCCCACGGGCACGATTGAGTGGGAGTAGGCTCAGCGCAAGGTCTGGGTGATGCCCTGCTCGCGGTGGACGATGCGCACCTCGATGCCGAACTTCCGGTGGATGTGCTCGGCCAGATGCTGGGCAGAGTAGACTGAGCGGTGCTGGCCGCCGGTGCAGCCGAAGCAGAACATGAGGCTGGTGAAGCCGCGCTGGATGTAGCGCCGCACGTGGGCATCGGCCAGACGATAGACCGATTCGAGGAAGGTGAGTATCTCGCCATCGTCCTCGAGGAAACGGATGACGGGCTCGTCGAGGCCCGTCAACTTTTTATAGGGCTCATAGCGACCGGGGTTGTGGGTGGAGCGGCAGTCGAAGACGTAGCCGCCGCCATTGCCCGACTCGTCGTCGGGAATGCCCTTGCGGTAGCTGAAGCTGTAGACCTTGACCACGAGCGGTCCCTGTGCGTCGTACTTCGAGAAGGTGGCCGGGCCGTCGAGGGGGTGCGCCTTGTAGGGGTTGTGCTCGGTGGTCTTGTAGCCGTCGGCACGCGAGGCAGTGGCCTCGACCAGCTGAAACTGCGGCAGTGCGCAGAGGCGCTGCAGTATGTCGACGAGGTGTGGGTAAGGCAGCTGTGCCGAGGCCAACAGCTCGCGCAGGTTCTGGATGGCTGGCGGTATGGAGTCGATGAAGTGCTGCTTGCGCTCGAAGTAGCCGCGGAAGCCGTAGGCACCGAGCACCTGGAGCAGGCGGAAGAGTACGAAGAGGCGCAGGCGGGCCACGAAGTGATGGCTCGACGGCACCTCGGTGAACTGCTTCAGGGCGTTGTAGTACTCATAGACGAGCTCACGCCGCAGCTTGTGGGGATAGCGTGCCGACGCCTGCCAGAGGAACGAGGCGAGGTCGTAGTAGTAAGGGCCGCGCCGACCGCCCTGGAAGTCGATGAAGAAGACCCCCCTGCCCTTGGAAGAAGCCTCCCCTACAGGGGGAGGTTGGAGGGGGCTCAGCATCACGTTGCGTGCCTGGAAGTCGCGGTAGAGGAAGCACTGCTCGTCGCCGGCCTGGGTGAGGTCCTTGGCCATGAGGCGGAAGTCGGCCTCGAGCTTCAGCTCATGGAAGTCGAGCTCGGTGGCCTTCAGGAAACAGTACTTGAAGTAGTTGAGGTCAAAGAGCACGGAGTCCTGGTCGAAGGCGGGCTGCGGGTAGCAGTTCGAGAAGTCGAGCTCGCGTGCGCCGCGTATCTGTATGTTGGGCAGCTCGCGGATGGTCTGCCTCAGCAGCTGCTGCTCGGCCAGAGTGTAGCGCCCGCCGGCCTCGCGGCCGCCGCGTATGGCGTCGAAGAGCGAGACGTTGCCGAGGTCGGTCTGCAGGTAGCGCAGCTCGTCGCTGCTGACGGCGAGCACGCGGGGCACGGGCAGCTTGCGGCGGGTGAAGTGGCGCGCCAGGTAGACGAAGGCGTGGTTCTCGTCGCGGCTGGTGCCTATGCAGCCTATGACGCTCGAGCCGTCGGCGGCGCGGAATCGGTAATACTCGCGGTTGCTCCCTGCCCCGGGCAGTTTCTCGGTCGTGGCGGGCATGTCGCCGCTCCACTCCTTATATAATGCAATCAGTTTCTCCATATTTCAGCGTAGAACGTTGCAAAGGTACAAATTTCCTTATTATCTTCCAAATCTTTTGTTACTTTCTTGCTTTTTCGTAACTTTGCCCCCAAAAAAGTAGTAAATGGATTCTTATCTGAACACAGAGAACATTGTCCGCAGCAGCAATGGCGTAGAGTATCATCCGCTGCGCCCGTTCCTGCCCGTTAATGCCAAGGTGCTGTTCCTCGGCAGTTTTCCGCCACCTCGGAAACGGTGGTGTATGGACTTCTATTACCCGAACTTCATCAACGACCACTGGCGCATTGAGGGCGAAGTTTTCTTTGGTGACAGAAACCGCTTCGTGGACCTCGGGCAGAAGCGTTTCAAGATTGAGGACATCGTCGCTTTCTGCAAAGAGAAAGGGCTTGCCTTCTTCGACACGTCGACTGCGATACGGCGCTTGCAGGACAATGCCTCCGACAAGTACCTTGAGGTAGTGGAGCCTACCGACATCGGCGTACTGCTCAGTCAGTTGCCCCACTGTCGCGCCATTGTGACCACGGGTGAGAAAGCCACAGAGACGGTCTGTGCCTCGCTCAACATCCCTGTAATTCCAAAAGTCAACAGTTCTATAGCTATTCCTGATGCCAAGAACCTCGATGGCGAGCAGATTCTTCTCTGTCGACTGCCTTCTTCGTCGCGTGCATACCCTTTGTCGTTCAGCAAGAAGGTTGAAGCGTATAGGGACATGCTCTGCCGGCTACTGTAGATTTCAGTAAAGTTTCATTTTCAGACCGACGACGAGCATGCGGCCGGGACTGTAGAGGGCATACTTGCGGAGGCTGGAGTCGATGCGGCGGTCGACGCGGTTGAAAAGGTTGTCGACGCCGACCGACGGCTCAATCGTCAGTGGCGCGAGCGGGAGTCGGAGCGAGGCGTTGAAATTCCACAGGCCGTAGCCCGGGGCGTCCTCGTAGCCGGGGTAATAGGTCTTCGACTGCAGGCGGCCGTTGAGGTTGAGGTTCAGCCGGCAGCGGCGCCACGAGTGGCGGTAGTTGGCGGCGACGGTGGCGGTGTGGCGTATGCTGCGCTCGAGGACGGTCCACTCGTCGGCCGACTTCGTACGTGCGTAGGTGTAGGCGTAGTTGGCCGAGAGGTTGAAGCCCGGCAACAGATTGGCTGAGGCGTTGAGCTGTACGCCCTTGACGTCGCCCTTGTCGCTGTTCTGGTAGCGGGCGTAGCTGACCATCTTGCCGGCCTGCTCGCTGGTCATCTCGGGAAACTCGGCGAGCAGCATCTGGCGGATAGCATCGTCGACGCTGATGTTCTGCTTGACCACCATGTCGCTGATGCGGTTGACATAGCCGGTCAGGCTGACGGCTATCACGTCGCTGCGATACTCGGCGTTGAGGGCGAGGTAGTGGCTCTTCTCGGGCGTCAGGTCGCGGTTGCCGAAGCTGATCTGGGGCTTGCCGCGGTTGACGGAGAAGTAGTGGTAGTAGAGCTCGTCGAGGCCGGGGGTGCGGAAGCCCGTCGACCAGGTGGCGCGTAGGTTGACGTGGCCGAGGCCGTACATGAGCGTGGCCTTGGGCGTCAGGTGCTCGTGAAAGGTCTCGTGATGCGTCAGTCGCAGGCCCAGGGTTGCCGTCAGGCTGCTGAAGAGCTTCATCTCGTGCTGGGCATAGGCGGCGAGGGTGTACACCTGACTGCTGATGTCGCCCGACGTGGCGTTCAGGCGGTCGCTGCGCCAGTCGGCGCCGATGATGGTGGTCGAGGCCTGCGTCAGTCCGAGTATGGCCTTGAGCTCACCTTCCATCGTGCGCTGCTTCTTCGACTGCACGTAGTCGCCTACGGCGTAGGTCTTCGTTTCTACGTCGTACTCCTTGCCGTAGCGGAAGCGGTCGACGGTGAAGCTGGCCTGCAGGCTGTTGCGGCTGGTCATCTTGTAGACGGAGCCCAGGCTCCAGCGCAGTCCCTTGTAGCGCATCTCGTAGTCGGTGCCGCCGACGGGCAGTCCGCCGGGGGCGGTGTTCGGGCGGTCGGTGATTTTGTAGGAGTAGTCGAGGCCGGCGTTCAGGGCCAGCTGGGTATTGGGGCTGTAGGTAAACTTCTGGGCGAGCAGGCTGGAGCGGTAGCCGGTGAAGAGCGGGGCCTGCGAGGGCTGCGTCTCGGTGTCGCTGCCCTTGACGTACTCAAGACTGTTGTTGCGGTAGCTGTCGGCGCGGTCGTGCGTGAACGACGTGTAGGAGCCGAAGCCGTGGGTGCTGACGTCAAGCGTGGCACTCTCGGTAAGCTTGCCGTGGGCGGCGACGGTGGTGGCGTTTGCCACTGAGATGCCGTTGGCCGGTGTGGGCTGGTCGGTGATGATGTTGATGACGCCGGCAATGGCATCACTGCCGTAGAGCGACGAGGCGGCGCCGTCGAGAATCTCGATGCGCTTGACGCGCGCCATGTTGATGCGCTGCAGGTCGGTGTTGTTGGCAATGTCGCCGGTGAGCTTCTGACCGTTGACGAGTACGAGTATGTACTTGTTGCCCAGACCGTTGAGGCGCAGCTGCGAGCCCATACTGTTAGGTGCCATCGAGACCTGGGGCAGCATGCGCTGCAGGGCTTCGTCGAAGGTGGTGATGCCCTGTTCGCGGATTTCCTGTGCGGCGAGCACGTGGACGGGCGTGGCGGTCGACTTCAGGCGCTGGTGATGGCCGGAGCCGGTGACGACGACGGGGTTCAGGTTGTAAGAGCGGTCAACGCTGTCGGCCCTCACCATGCGGTGCACCTGCGCCTGTAGCGAGAGGCTGCCAAGAAGCAGCAGAGTAGCAAGGAGATGCTGTCTCACGACAGCATCTCCGCAGGTAAACTTATATAATAATACACGTAAAAACATCATTCTTCTGTTGCGGTGGTCGGCGTCGAGAGAGCCTCTTCGGTACCCAGCTTGGCAATGGCCTCGCGGGTGTGGTTCATCCACAACTGGCGCACGGCCGAGCGCTCGGCCAGACCGGGGATGTAGTCGTCGCCACGCTTGTAGCTGCGCCAGCAGGCCTCGGTGAAGTTGGTCTCATAGGCTTCGGTGGCTATGCCGGCCTTGTTGAAGAGCGAGTACCAGCTCTCCTTGTCCTCGTCGTCGGCCATGTCGTTGTGGGCGTGGTCGCCGGCAATCGACATCAGCACGAAGAGCTGTGCCTTCTTCGAGGTGTTCTTGGGATAGATGGCGCCAACGGGCATGTCGCCGACGACATACTGGAACGAGCCGCCCCCGATGTGGTCCAGGACGTCCTCAGCATAGGTGCCGTCCATGTCGACGGTGCCCACGTAGTAGTTGGGGCTGATGACGCGCAGGTTGCTCTCGAGCTGCAGGTAGCGCACGTTGCCGCCGTAGTAGTCGTAGCCCTCGGGGTTGCCATGGCCCATGAAGGCGACGATACCGCGCTCAGCGGCAGCCTTCACGTCGGGCTCGGCGCTCAGCGTCTGGGCCAGCTTGTAGGTGTCGTCGACCTCGGCCATCAGGGGCGTGCCTACCACGACGTTACGGTCGAGACGGTGCATGTAGCTCGCGGTGAAGTCGCCGTTGCGGTTGTTCATGAAGTCCTTGACATAGCTGTCGCGCACGCGGCGGTACTCCTCGCCGGGAATGACCTGCAGCGACTGCACGACGACCTGCGAGTAGCCTGCCATGCCGATGGCCGTGAGCCAGTGCTCGGGGTCGTAGTAGTCCTTGGGGGCTACATTCTCGCCGGCACGGGCATTGTTGATGCAGATGGCGCTTGAGAACGAGAGGTAGACGTCCCAGGCGGGGAAGGCGGCCTTGTAGTCGCTGACCACCTTGTCGAAGGTGTCGTAGGCCTGCTCCCACGTCGAGCCGAAGGCCACGAGCAGAATGACCTTGTCGCTCTTCTTCTGGGCGTTCACGGTCTTGTTGACGGCCTGCTGGTACTTCTCGTAGTTCGACACTGCCGCGGTGTTGCTGTTGTCGTCGTCATCATCGCTGCAGGCGGTGAAGGCGGCACTGGCGATGACGGCTGTCATGGCCAGCAAAAGTAGCTTAATCTGTTTCATTGTTGTTTGAATTTAAGTTTGACTTATACTTGTTTGTGAGTTTCCGGCCTTGGTTAAAGCGCACGGTGAGCGAGACGTAGACGGTGCGGCCCGGCGTGGTCGTACCGAGGTGCAGCCCGTGGGGCGTGCGGTCGCAGTAGTTGAAGATGTTGTCGACGCCAGCCTCCAGGCGGCAGCTGCTGCCCAGCTGGTGGGAGGTGGTCAGGCGCCAGAGCTGATAGCCGCTGCCGTCGCCGTCGATCTGATAGTAGCGCTTCGATGAGAGGCGGCCGTAGACGCCGACGCCGAACTGGTAGCGGGGCGTGAAGTCGCGGCTCCAGGTGGCGTAGACGTTGGCCTTGTGGTGGGCCATGCCGTCGATGACGACGTGCTGCATCACGTCGTTCTCCGCGTCATACTGGTTGGCCTCGGTGTCGAGGTAGCTGTAGGAGCCGCCCGCCGTGAAGTGCGGGGCCTGATAGCGCAGGGTGACGTCGACGCCGTAGGTCTTGGCGTCCTCCATGTTCTGATACTGGCGCACCTTGATGGGGTCGTACTTCGTCATCAGCTCGGCAGGGGCCTGCTTGGCGGGAATGGTGACGAGGGTTATCATGTCATTCACCTTATTAAAATATGGGGCGACGGTCAGCGTCAGGCGGCCAATGGTGTATTCGCCGCTCAGGCCGAAGTAGTTGGAGTGCTGCGCCTTTAGGCCGGTGTTGCCCAGGTAGAGATATACGCCGTTCATGTTTCTGATGTACTGGTAGTACAGCTCCTTGGGCGTGGGTGTCTTATAGCCCTGGCTCCAGGTGGCCCGCAGGCGCAGGTCGCCGACTTTCAGCATCGCCGATAGCTTGGGCGTCAGGCGCAGACCGAAGCCCTCGTTGCGCGTCAGCCGCAGGCCGGCGGTGAGCGACAGGGGGTTGAGCATTTCGAGCTCGTCCTGCACGTAGAGAGCCTCGGTGTTGTCGGTGGCCTTGCCGCCCGCCACGCGCATCGGTGCCTTCAGCCAGTCGTAGCGGTAGTCGATGCCGGCACTCAGCCGCTGGTCCCACGGCAGGCTGAAAACGCCCTTCAGCGAGACGTTGGTCAGCCGCTGGTCGCTCTGCAGCTCCACGTCGCCGGGGAAGTAGGGATAGTAGTTGGTGAAGCGGCCCTTCACGTAGCCGTCGGTCAGCGTGGTGTCGGTGTAGACGTAGTTGTAGGCGTGGCGCTTCCAATCGGCGTCGAGGGTGATGACGTCGGTGGCGTTCAGCTTCCATTTACCGCCTGCCGAGACCGACGAGTTGTCGTACTGCAGGTCCCACGTCTTCACGTCGACGCCGGGATGGTGGCCGCTGGGGCGGTAGATGCGCTTCCAGTAGAGGGTGCCGTCGGCATACAGCTCGACGTCGGGCGTCTGCTGGTAGACGAGCCGCTCGGCCAGCTGCCAGTTGGTATGGCGGTTCACGGTCTTGTTGCGGGAGTCGGTGATGTGATACTCCGTCTGCTGCGGCGCCTCCTCCGAGGTGTTCTGCCAGCCGTCGCTGTGCTGCAGCTGGAAGTTGGTGTAGCTCGACAGGCGGCCGTAGTTCAGGGCTATGCCGTCGTGCTGGCGTATGTCGCCATAAGAGCCTATGCGCGTGGTGTTCTCGAGCATCAGTCCCTGCGCAGTGTGCTTGCGGGTGATGATGTTGATGACGCCGGCAATGGCATCGCTGCCGTAGAGGGCACTCGATGCGCCCTTCACAATCTCGATGCGCTCAATGTTGTGAGGGTCGATGAGCGAGAGGTCGTTCTCGCCGCCGTTGTCGCCGTGGAGCCGGCGCCCGTCGATGAGTATCAGCACGTACGAGTTGCCCAGGCCGTTCAGCTGCAGGCGCGAGCTCATATCGCTCTCGCTGAAGTCAAGCGAGGCGGTCAGTCCCGTCAGGATGTCCTCGATGCTCTTGCCCGCATACTGCTGCAGCTGGCGGCGGCTGATGACCTCGGTCTGCACGGGGGCATCCTTCAGCAGATGCTGCGTGCCGGTACCCGTCACCACCACCTCCTGCAGACTGTCGGAGCGCCATACGGCCTGAGCCTGCGCACCAACAGCAAACAGCCAAAGGCCAAGGGCCAGTTTCTGTCTCCGTTTCATAAACAGTTTCCTTTTTCCGAACCGTATGTTCCTGTACGGTCGTACTTCGTGTCTTAAAGGCAGGTCTTCTGACTTTCCCCAGCCTGCTTTACCTTCCCGGGAAACATCCCAGTGGCGTTATACAAGCAGGCCTCTCGAACGGGGATTACAGCTGCAGGTACAGTTCCGGACTCTCACCGGATTCCCTTGCATCGTGGCAGCGTCAGCCGCCAGATTGCCAATAACTGCGTGCAAAGGTACGAATATTTTGTGAATAAACAACTGTTTTCGGAAATATTTTGTACTTTTGCAGTCGTGAAATGTCAATTCCTCATAGCGGCACCGATGAGCGGCAGCGGCAAAACAACCGTTGCGCGCGGACTGATGGCACTGCTCACGCAGAAGGGCTACAGTGTGCAGCCGTTCAAGTGCGGGCCCGACTATATCGACACCAAGTTCCACGAGGCGGTGTGCGGCCGGCCGAGCATCAATCTCGACACGTTCATGGCCACGCCCGAGCACGTCAGTGAGCTCTACAGCCGCTACGGCGCCGATGCCGACGTGTGCATCGTCGAGGGCATGATGGGGCTGTTCGACGGCTACGACCGCGACCGCGGTTCGACGTACGAGATTGCCCGCATTCTCGACATTCCGGTGGTGCTGGTGGTCGATGCCAGATCGGCGGCCTACTCAATGGCGGCCCTGCTCTCAGGCTTCATCGGCTTCAGGAACGACATACGCTTCGCGGGCGTCATATTTAATAGGGTGGGATCGGAACGCCACAAGCGGATGCTCAGCGAGGTGTGCGACGAGCTGCAGGTCAGCTGCCTCGGCTGTCTGCCAAAGTCGGCCGACATCGAGCAGGGTTCGCGCTATTTGGGACTGGACTATTCGGTGCTGCCCGAGAGTCAGAAGCTGGTACGACTGATTGACGAAAACATAGCATGGAAAAAGCTGCTTACACGCTGATAGCCAGAAACCGGGAGTCGTTCTCCTTCATCTATCAGGAGAACATCGACCGCCTCGCCGACGTCCGGTTCTTCGACCCGGAGCACGACGTGCCCGACCTCAGCGGCGTCGGACTGCTCTACCTGCCCGGCGGCTATCCCGAGAAACACCTCGAGGCGCTTGTGGGCAACGAGGCCTGCCGCCATGCCATCAGGGACTATGCCGAGCGGGGCGGCCACATCGTCGCAGAGTGCGGCGGAATGATGTACCTCTGCCGGAGCATCGTCACCGACGACGGCGAGTTCCCCATGTGCGGCGTACTGCCCTATCAGATCAGCGCCCGCCGTGCCGACCGCCGGCTGTCGTTAGGCTACCGCCAGTTTACACTCGACGGCAGGGAGTATCGGGGCCATGAGTTCCACTACACCCAGTTCTTGGGCGAAGTGCCGAAGAGCATCGTCCAGGTCTTTAATGCCAAGGGCGAGCCGGTGCCCACGCCCGTGCTCCGCTACAAGAATGTCCTGGCCAGCTACACCCACCTCTATCACATCTAAATCGAAAATCGAAAATTGGAAAATCGAAAATCCCTTCATCCCATCATGTTTGCCGGTACAGGCAGCGACGTCGGCAAGAGTGTCATTGCCGCCGCCTTCTGCCGTATCTTCAGGCAGGACAGTTATCAGCCGGCGCCCTTCAAGGCACAGAACATGGCCTTGAACTCGTACGCCACGCCTGAAGGGTTCGAGATTGGCCGTGCTCAGGCCGTACAGGCTGAGGCGGCTGGCATTCCCTGCCACACCGACATGAACCCCCTGCTGCTGAAGCCGCAGTCGGACCATACCAGCCAGGTGGTGCTCAACGGCAAGCCCATCGGCAGCAAGAGTGCGTATGACTACTGGCGCAGGGGAGCCTCGGAAATAGACTTCCGCAAAGAGGTCTGCGACGCCTTCGACCGCCTCGCCGCGCGCTACAACCCCATCGTGATGGAGGGAGCCGGCAGCATTTCGGAGATCAACCTGCGCGACACCGACCTCGTGAACCTCCCGATGGCGCGCCACGCCAAGGCCGACGTCATACTGGTGGCCGACATCGACCGGGGCGGCGTCTTCGCCAGCGTCTACGGCAGCATCGCCCTGCAGACACCCGACGACCGCCGGCTCATCAAGGGCATCATCATCAACAAGTTTCGCGGCGACCTGCGCCTCTTCGACGACGGTCGCCGGATGCTGGAGGACGTCTGCAGCGTGCCTGTGCTCGGCGTCGTGCCTTATTACAAAGACATCTTTATCGACGAAGAAGACAGCGTTGCGCTTGAACAGAAACGACGCCAGTTGGCGCAGGGGAAGGTGAATGTAGCTGTGGTGCTGTTACGACACATCAGCAACTATACCGACTTTGACACGCTGGAGCGCGACCCTCTCGTCAACCTCTTCTACACCAACAACACTTCCGACATCCAGCAGGCAGACATCATCATCCTGCCCGGCACCAAGTCGACGCTCGACGACCTGATGGAGCTGCGCCGTAACGGCTGCGCTCAGGCCATCCAGCGGGCTCATCGCGAGGGTAAGATGGTGATTGGCATCTGCGGGGGCTATCAGATGCTCGGCCAGACCATCAACGACCCCGACGGCATCGAGGGCGATATCCCTACCCTGCCCGGCCTCGGCCTGCTGCCCATCCACACCACGATGACCGCCGAGAAGACGACGCAGCAGGTTACCTTCATGTTCAACGGCCAGCAGTGCGAAGGTTACGAGATACACCAGGGCATCAGCGACACCAGTGAGGCCATCCTTCAGACCGACCACTGTATCGGCACCTACATCCACGGCTTCCTCGACAACCCTCCCGTCATCAACCACCTGCTCTCCGCCTGTCACCTATACTGCAACACCGTTGCAGCCCCCCACCTGACTCACGCCGACTTCAAGGAAGAGCAATACGACAAGCTGGCCCAGCACGTGCGCCAGTATGTCGACGTCCCCAAAATCTACGAAATACTCACCGATCATGATTGAAGGACACGGCGACGACATTTACCTGCACAGCGACCTGCGCTGCAACTTCAGCAGCAACATATCGCCACTGATAGACACCGGACCACTGCGCCAGTATCTGGCCACCCGACTGAACGTCGTCGGCCACTACCCTGAGCCTGAGGCACGCTCATTAGAGGCGAAGATTGCGGCCGAGCGCGGTGTCAGCCCCGAGGAGGTGCTCGTCACCAACGGAGCTACCGACGCCATCTACCTGATAGCCCAGACCCTGCGCCACGAACGGACATTTGCCACGGGCCACCCCACGTTCAGCGAGTATGCCGACGCCTGCCGGATGTTCGGCTATGAAGAGGCACCAAAGGGTGGCGCCGTGCGCTGGCTCTGCAATCCCAACAACCCCACCGGCGAGGTGAGGACTACCGACACCGTCAAGGTGCTGTCGCGCCGCCACCACTGGCTCGTCATCGACCAGTCGTACGAGGACTACACCTACAAAACGCTGCTCACCGCCCAGGAAGCCATTGCGCTGGAGAACGTCATCGTCATCCACTCCATGACGAAACGCTTCGCCATTCCCGGCCTGCGACTGGGCTACGTCATCGCCCCGTCGGACGTCATCGACCGTCTGCGTGCCAACAGCCGGCCGTGGGCGGTCAATGCCCTGGCCATCGAGGCGGGCCATTGGCTGCTCGACAACGGGATTCCCGATTACCACGAGCTGATGAGTACACTCTTTGCTGAGACTTACTACCTCGGGAATCGCCTGCGCAGCATCTTCGGCATTCACGTCTACCCCACCTGCACCAACTTCATGCTCTGCTCCATCAAGCAGAGTTCGGCAGCCGAACTGAAGGCGTATCTGCTGGACCGTCACGACTTCCTCATTCGCGATGCCTCCAACTTCGAGGGCCTCAAGCCCTGCCATTTCCGCATCTCTACTCAAGCGCCGGAGTTCAACGACGAACTGGTGGCTGCCATCAGGGAATACGTGTACCATAAGTAAAATCCTAAAAATAACCAAATAATTCTCCTAAATCGCTGCTATTTGGGAGATTTTTTGTAATTTCGCAGCGAAATCCGTAAACCAAACAACTATGCAGACCATCTTTTCGCACGCCAAAGGCTTTTTCCTTTGTTTGTCAGCTGCCTGTTCACTGCAGGCAAACGCCCAGTATCTGGAGCACATCTATAATTACGTTGAGAATACCGCCGTCTTCGAGGAGGGCCAGGAGGAGGGCCATGCCTACTATCTGGCCGACGACCACCTGTCGCTGAACGGCCCGTGGCGCTTCCTGTTTGCCAACACGCCCGAGGAGGTGCCGCAGCAGTTCTTCCAGCCCAACTTCAAGGACAGCAAGTGGAACACCATACAGGTGCCGCTCAACTGGGAGATGGCGGGCTACGGCGACGCGCAGTTCCGCAACGTGCCGGCACCCTTCAAGGCCAATCCGCCCTTCGTGCCCCGCGAGTATAACCCCACGGGCGCTTACCGCAAGACGTTTACCCTGCCCGCCAAGTGGCAGGGGCAGCAGGTATTCCTGCGCTTGGAGAAGGTGCAGAGTGCCTCGTTCGTCTGGCTGAACGGTCGGCAGGTGGGTTACAACGAGGGCGGACAGGAGCCGGCTGAGTACGATGTGACGCCCTATGTGAAGCCGGGCAAGAACGTGCTAGCCGTCTGCGTGCTGAAATACTCCGACGGCTACTACCTTGAGGGCCAGGACTACTGGCGACTGGCCGGCATCTTCGACGACGTGACGCTCTACGCCACGCCCAAGACGCGGCTGTTCGACTGGTATGTCACCACCGACCTCGACGAACAGTACCGCGACGCCACGATGAAGGTCTGCGTCGATGTGAAGAAATACGAGGATGCCAGTGGCAACTACGCCGTGCGCGCCACGCTGACCGACGCGAAGGGCCGTCAGGTGAAGCAGCTGACCACCGACCGCTTCACGATGAACGGCAAGGGCAAGAAGTCGGTTGAGCTGTCTTCGCTCATTGCCAACCCCGACAAGTGGACCAGCGAGACGCCCGTGCTCTACAGTCTGAAGCTGGAACTGCTCAACGAGCAGGGCACGGTGATGCAGACCATCGTGAGCAAGATGGGCTTCAAGGAGACGGAGATCCGGCACCAGACGTTCTACCTGAACGGCAAGCCCATCAAGGTGAATGCCACCAACACCCACATGCAGCACCCCGAACTGGGACACGCCATGAACGAGGAGACCATCCGCCGCGACATGGAGATTCTGAAGCAGCACAACTTCAACGCCGTGCGCACGTCGCACTATCCCCCCGTGAACAAATACATAGAGCTGGCCGACGAGTACGGCCTCTACATCATCGACGAGGCTGGCACCGAGGCCCACGCCACGGAATACATCTCGAATGACCAGCGCTTCCGCGAGATGTACTTAGAGCGCGTACAGAAGCTGGTGCTGCGCGACCGCAACCACCCCTGCGTACTCTTCTGGAGTGCAGGTAACGAGAGCGGCGAAGGTCCGCTGATTACCGAGGTGGTGAAGGAGGGCAAGCGACTCGACCCCACGCGCTACTTCATGTATGGCGGCAATGCCTACGCCCACCCCGGCGAGGAGATTATCGGGCCGCGCTACCCGACGCCCTACGAGCTGGAGATGAACACGGCGATGGTGCCCGAGACGGAGGACCCGCGCCCGTCGTTCATGGACGAGTACCTGTCGGTTGCCGGTAACGCCGGCGGCGGCATGGACGAGTTCTGGGCCGTCATCCGTCGCCATCCGCGACTGATGGGCGGTGCCCTCTGGGACTTCGTCAGCCCCGGCATCACCGAGCATATACGTCCACTGAAGGACAGCTCGCCCTACGACACGCCTGCCCATCTGATGGGTAATGCCAAGGTCGTGAAGGGTACGCTCCGCCTCAGCGGCCACGACGAGTGGGTAGAGGTGTACCGTGCCAATAACGTGGAACTCTCGAGCAAGGCCTTGACCGTCAGCTTCGACGTGAAGCCCGGCAAGCTCTGCGGCATGTACGAGGGTGCACCCTACGTGACGAAGGGCAACACGCAGTTCGGCGTCGTTCAGCGGGGTAACGAAAAGCTGCAGTTCTACCTGCACTCCGGCGTGAAGCATACACTCGACGTCGACCTGCCAGCCGACTGGATTGGCAACTGGCACAAAGTTGTGGCTGCATGGGACGGCAAGGAGATGCGCCTCTACATCGACGGCCAGCTGAAAGGCAGCGAGAAGACCGCTGCCCAGGAGCAGCCCGGCCAGCGCCGCCCCGGACGTGGCGGCGGTGGCGGCGGCGAGCGCGGCGTGCTGAGCAACTTCCCCTACCCCATCAATATCGGCCGCATTGCCGGCAACCACGCCATCGACCCGATGACCACCTTCACTGCTGACGCCGAGATGGACAACGTGGCCATCTACAACCGCTGCCTCGACAGCAACGAGCAGGGTCGCCCCGAGGACGCTGTCCTCTACCTCACCTTCGACGGCAATGGCGACACCGGCACCTTCTACACCATCGGCGGCAACATGCGCACCTACGGCAGCATCTGGCCCGACCGCACCCCGCAGCCCGAGATGAAGCAGATGAAGTGGACCACTCAGCCCCTGAGCATCCGTCTGCTCAATGCCGAGACGGGCGAAGCTGAGGTCACCAACCGTCTCTTCTTCACCGACCTTTCGCAGTATGCCTCCCACTGGAAACTGATGGCCGACGGCGACGTTATTGAAGAGGGCGACATCCAGTTCAACGCTGCCCCCCAGCAGTCGCAGGTGGTGCGCATACCCTACCACAAGCCCACCATCGTGCCTGGCAAGGAATACCGCGTGACGATTACCTCGACGATAAAGAAGGATGAGGTGTGGGCCAAGGCCAGCCATGAGGTGGCCTGGGACCAGCTGGAACTCACATCGTGGAATATCCCCGCCCCAGAAACGTTCAACGCTCAACGTTCAAAGTTCAACGTTCATGAGGACGACCAGCAAATCACCATCAGCGGCTCTGGCTTCGGCTATGTCATCAGTAAGCAGACGGGCAATCTGGAGCAGATTGAGGTCGGCGGCAAGCAGGTGCTGAAGTCGCCCGTGGAGTTCAACCTCTGGCGCGCGCCGATTGCCAACGAATTCGACTCTTGGGACGCTTTCCGCGTCAACGGCGGTTATGCCGAAGGCTATGGCAACCAAGTGGCCACGCTGTGGTACTCGAAGGGTGTGCAGCAGTTGCACATCCGGCCGTCCGAGGTACGGCTAAACCGCAACGAGCATGAGACGACCGTCCGCGTCAGCCAGCTGGTGCAGGTCGGCGCTTCTTCCTACGGACAGCTCGACCTCTACATCTCCGGCGTGCAGCTGGCTGGCTTTATGCTCGACTACACCTATCATTTCTATAATGATGGTACGGTCAAGATTGAGAACCACCTGAGTCCGCAGGGCCGTCTGCCGGAGCTTCTGCCGCGCATCGGCTTCACCACCTCCGTGGCCAACGACTTCGACCGCATCACCTGGTACGGCCGTGGCCCCGAAGAGAACTATCCCGACCGCAAGACAGGCTATCAGGTGGGCGTCTGGACGAAGACCGTCAAGGACATGTACGAGCCTTACCTCTTCCCGCAGGACCACGCCCTGCGCACCGACAACCGCTACGTGCAGCTGCTCGATGATGAGGGCCGCGGCGTGCAGATTTCGATGAACGAGCACTTCAACTTCAACGCCTACCAGTTTACGACCGACAACCTGACGAAGAGCCAGTTCACCTACCAGCTGCAGCCACAGCAGGACCGCTACACCCTGAACCTCGACTACGCCACCACCGGCGTCGGCTGCACCTGCATCTACGTGCTCGATGAGTATCGTGTGAAGCCTGAGGCCTACGACCGCGTGATTACCATCAAGCCAAAGAAGTAGCAGCACAAGAATGAAGCAGACGATTATCACGATTGCCCTCGTCCTCTTTGCCCTCACGTCAACGGCACAAGACAAGGCTGAGGGCGGCCCCGGCTGGCTGTGGGAGGTCAGTGGCAACGGGCTTCGGCAGAAGTCGTACCTCTTCGGCACATGTCATGGCGACGGCCATCAGTTCACTACGGCCGAGATGTTCAGCATCGGCGGACTGGAATGAGATTCTGTATGACCGCAACCTCCTGTGGATTCCTGTCATCAAGGAGAACATCACCCAGCGTCCTAGCATGATAGCCGTCGGCTGCCGCCACCTCATGGGCAGCAGCGGGCTGATTGCCTTGCTGCGGCGGGAAGGCTATACGATAGCTCCCGTGAAGCGCTAAGGTTAAAATGCTGCTATCCTCCATCTTTTTTCCTCAAAAAGCACGAATATTGCCGGGAATTGTGTTCTCATTACACAAAAATCCGTAGTCCACTGCCTATTTCTCACAAAAAGAAAAAAAGCAGGCAGGCAAAATGCCAATTATTTGAAAAAAACTTCGTATCTTTGTCGCCGTAATTCTAAAGTGACACGCTTATGAACTTGACAATTTCAATGGACACGGTGCTGAACTTCCTGCACTCGATGGCACTCTCTACGAGCAACAAGCAGTGGCTCGCCGATCATTTGTATGAAGAGGTGAAAGCTGAAAGGGCGGCAAGCACGACCGATAATGGCTGGCCGAAAATCCGTCGCGAGGATATGCACATCTCGCCCGAAGTGATGAAGCTCGTCGAGGATATAGAACCTCTGCCTGATGACTTTGACTACGACAAGGCTCGTTTGGACTATCTACTTAAAAAGCATGGATAAATGAAGAAGGTATTTCTCGACACTAATATCCTCATTGACTACCTTGCCCGCCGCAGTCAGTTTTTCGAGCCTGCCGCACAGATAGTACAACTGGGACAGCAACACGAGTTCGAGCTGCTTGTATCAGCCATGTCATTTGCTACGGCAAGTTTCATCTTGGAAGCCCATCACAAGCTGTCGAATGAAACTATTGTCCGCAAGTTTGCCGAGTTCGTCACGATGTGCAATGTCACGCCCGTAGATTCTCTGATAGTCGATGAAGCTATTGCCTCCCGCTTCTCCGACTTCGAGGATGCCATGCAGTATTATTCTGCCATCCGTGAGGGAGCAGATGCCATCATTACCCGGAACAGCAGCGACTTCGACGCCACACAGATTGAGGTCTATGAGCCACGACAGTTCCTTGACATGCTTGCGGAAGGATAGACAGAAGCCAGCCTGTTAGCGACGAGGCCCCAAAGGCACAAAAGGCTTCATAATTATTATGCCATGAAACGAAACTACATAATATTGGCCATACTGCTGTCAGTCCTCTGCGCCTGCAGCGGCGACGGCATCACGGACACCTATTGGCGCGACGACAAGACGGGCGAGTGGCTCATAGGGCTGACGGAGGACAAACTGTTCTACGACTGCAAGGTGTGGGACATCGCTTCGAAGGACGAAAGCAACGGGGCGTACGCCCTTCAGGCCAATGATGGCTTGGACAAACTCGACATCAGCTTCGGCACGGAGCAGGACGGCAAACGAACCGTCACCATCGGTGGCAAGCAGTATGACTGCAGTCTCATCGATGGCTGGTGCCTGCCCGACTACCCAAAGAAAGACCCCTGCGACACGATTGCCGACAGCCACTATGCCGCAGGCGACAGCGTGACCATCGAAGGATGGATAGTGAACCGTCTGCCGGGCATCTTCAGCAGGATAGGAAAGATGCTTGGCAAAGATGAGAAGAACACCAAGAAGGTGACCGTGAACATGATGGCCAACATCATGACCGATGAGGTGCAGGAGTTTACGGCTCCGATAGACAGCGTTGGCCTTTTCTCGTTGCGGATGCCGATAGTAAACACCACGTCATTCCTTCTGGATTGCGGCAGAAAGAACGTGAGCGTGGTGGCAGAACCAAACGAGACGTATTTCCTCACTATCGACGAACTGCAGGACAAGGTGCTCTTCATGGGCAAGAACGCCCGACTGCAGAACGAAATCAGGGCACACCATATCCGAATGAACGGATACGGGTCGAACCAGTTGGAAGCCATCGGCGACTTCACGGCCATTCTCGACAGTGTCAGGACACAGACAAAAGCGGAGTTGAGGGAACTGGACATTATGTGCCACGAACACCCCACCCTGTCAGGAAGGTATCGCACGTACTACCGCAACAGCATATTGGCCAACGGTATGTCGAACTTAATGCGAGCCAAGTTCCTGGCACCGAACTATGAATTACCAGAGACTTACATGAAGGCTGTCGAAGAGGATTACTGGCAGAAACTTGCGGAGCCGTACACGCTGGAAGCCTATACCTTCACCTACTTCTTCAACGACTATAGTGAGCAGCTGCAGCAGAAGGCCCGGAGCAAGATTGACTACACGCTGAAATGGATCGTGAATCAGGCTGAGAAGGACGGCATCGTCAGTCTCTCGGCCAGGGAGCGGGAGGCCGTCACGCAGTATGACGCCGCTTTCCCTGCATATAATGAGAAGTTAAAGAGCGCCCCCGACAGTCTGAGGGAAGCCATCAACGCTGAGTTCGAACAGAACGACTTCGTGGCTGTCGTCAACGAGATAATCAGTCGTGAGGGCTATCATGATTATGCCAACACCAAGTTCACGCAGCGCGACCTGGCGTATCTGCTGCCCGAGATGAACGCGCAGGGATGGAGCCAGGCCACGCAGGACATCTTCCTCAGCCGCTATTTCTGCCACTTATTAAGAGGCGACTGCAAGCCGCTCGACAAGTCTCTTCTCGCCTTTGCCGAAGAGCATATCCATGCGCCCGCTGCGCTGAGCGCCGTGCGAGCCTTGAGCGACAAGTATGAGCAGCTGACCCATTTCATGCTGGACAACGAAGACTGTTTCAAGTCGAACGACATCGTAAAGGGCATGAGCGACGGCGAAGCGATATTCCAGAAAATCATCGAGCCGTACAGAGGCCGTGTCATCCTCGTCGACGTGTGGGGCACGTGGTGCGGCCCCTGCAAGGCCCAGCTCTCACACTGCCAGGAAGAATACGAGCGGCTGAAGGACTACGACGTCGTCTATCTCTATCTCGCCAACCGCAGCAGCGACCAAGGCTGGAAGAACGTCGTCAAGGAGTATCAGGTGGCTGGCAAGAATGTGGTGCACTACAACCTGCCCGAGCACCAGCAAAAGGCCGTCGAGGAATACCTTGGCGTTCAAGGCTTCCCCACCAACATCGTCTTCGGGCGCGACGGCAAGTTGCACAAAGTGCTCGACTTCCCATTAGACATAGAAGCCGTGGCCGAATTGCTGGAAAAGATGTAATAGTACAGCTTACCAAAGCTGCACTTCCTGCACTGACCACTGATTTTCAGTCGCTTACGAGCCTCTGAGGTTTCTAAATCCTGCACTGAAACCTGCTCAGAACCTGCACTGACTCTCACGGCAGGCTCTGCGTTTGCAGGAAACAGCCTAAACCAGTGCAGGAAAAACAACGAAAAATCCTGCCTAACTGCCTTATAATCAGTAGCCAGTGCAGGAAGTGCTGGAAAGTAGGCGCCTTCCTTTGCCTCGCCTCCGGCTAGGTCAACACAGCGACCTGTATCTCGCTATGCATATTTCTTCAGAACGAGAGAAAAGAAGTGGTAGATTTCAGGATAATAGTTCTGCTTCTGGCGACCTGTCGCTGAGAAAAAACCTCTGCCACGCGCTTACCGCCGAGTGTAGCCACAAGTTCGCGGTAGTCATCGAGCGTACCGTCATTCAGGATGCGCTCCACAAGCAGGGCATCGCTGATATTCTGTTTCTCGGCCTCTGGAATGTACCAGAAAAGACTCTTGTGCTTGTCTATTATTTGTTCGCGTGACATACTAATACCTAATTTTAGATAATTTGCTGCAAATATACTACTTTATTTTGAATTATCGTGTGATATAGGCGTTAAAAGTACCAAAAGCTTAAGCGGAATGCTCATTTTCTGTTGTTTGAAGGGACTATTACAGTTTAAACGTGACGCGGAGCATGACGGTGCGGCCTACGAGGTTCGTGGTATGCACGAAGCGGTCGGTATCGACGAATGATGTACGTGTGTATTGGCGCACATCGAGGAGGTTTTCTCCTGTGAGTTTCCATACTACTCGCTTTGCCTTATACTGAATTGATGCTGAGAGCATGGAGGCATCCTTGTACTTGCCTGGCTCTACCATGTTGTGCATATAGTTACATGTGCTGCGTATCTCAATGGCTGGTATCGGGAAGACTGCCACCGAACCAGTACAGCGGAGATTGTCGGACGACTGGCGTGAGGATGTGGTGCGCATGAAGTTCTTTCCATAGTCGCCCCTGATGTTTGTCTCAAGCCACGGGACTGGCGTGATGTCGGCTTGCAGACGCACGCTGTAGCCCGTATGGTAAGAGGTGACAAGACTGTTCTGCATCATATACTCACTGCTGCCCCACGACACATTGGCATAGGCAGAGAGCTTCGTGAAAATGGACAGTATGTTCTTCGACGCATTGATACCTCCACTTGCTGACCGCGAATGGCTGTCACGGAATATCGACATACTCTCTGTTGCCGTCTGGCTCACTGTGCGGGACGAGAGCACATTGCGTTTGCCCTGACTGTAACTGGCATTTGCGCTAAAGGTGAAGTAGCTGAATGGCACTTGCCTGGTGTAACGAAGATTTGTGCTCCACGACTGGCTCTTGGCAATCACTCCCGATGCTGCAGAAGTGCTGCGGTAACTCGTCTGGACAGGCGTGGTAAGAAGATCCATGATGTCGCCGGCAGCGTTGCTGAACCCACTGCTAAAGTTCAGTTCAGATGTTGCGTTGAAAGTGTAGCGAAGAGAAACATGTGGTTCTGCAAACACCTCAGACATTGTAGTGCGTTTGTTATCGTATTTTGAAAGATAGTTCAGGTTCAAAATCTTCATATTGAGTCCCATCGATGAATAGAGTTTCTTATTTGCCGATGTCCATGAGGTGGAAGGGTTGACGCTTGGCACGAGCTTCCATCCGCTCATTCGCTGGTTTTGGTCAGCAAAGCCTGGCTTTATGAGTTCCGTCTCAATGAAGTTATAGTTTGCAGTGAGATCAATGGGCATGTCTATCTTCCATTTGCTTCCCAGTTTCACCTGTAGTGACGTGCTATGGCGCGTGTTGAGCTGGGTGCTCTGACCGCTCTGTGAAATATCGTTCATCAGCATCAACACCTCAGGCGTGCGGATGAAATCGACATTGCTTGTAAACGACAGTTTCTTCCCAGCCATGCGTATGGTTCCCCAAAAGTTGTTGTGCAGATTGATTGAAGTAGCATCTCTGTGCTGACTATTTAACTCACCATCGCCTTCTCCCCCTGTGAGTGTCAGGGTGGGGCTTTCATTTGTGAGAAACTGTGCCTTTGCACTAAAAGTGTCAGAGAAATAATGATTGCTGGCATTGTTCTCAAACTTCACGCTGAACATAGGGCGATGAGCCTTGGCAAGCGGACTGACTGACTCGGAGATATAGATGTTTTCACCTCCTGCAAAGTAGTACGCCTCAGAACTGGCGCTGCTGTTCATGCGCTCGTAGGTGTAATCAGCATTGACCCTGACCAGTCGCACACTGTCAATCTTCTGTATGGCATTGAGGCTGCCATAGCCATTTGTGCGATAGACCGATTCGCCTACACTGCTGCCTGCCTGTCCCCATGCTGGGAGCTTGTCGGTGGCAAGCGAACCGAAAGTGTCGCCGCCGGAGTGATTGACCATATCGTAGAGACCGAAATTGCCGCTGTTGCTATATTTCGCAGAAGCAAGCAACTGGAAATTATCGGTAAACATCATGCCGGTAGCACCTGCTGCATACAAGACCTTGTCCTCCCTCATACCAACGCCAAACTCTGGTTGACCAAATGGCTTGAACTGTGCCTTTTTGCTCAGTTTTATATTGATTGCCACGGCATCGCTCTCCTCGTCAGCATCTATCTTGCGATGCTTGTGGTGCTTCATGATATCCACCTGAGTGGCATATTCGGCAGGGATATTCTTCGTGGCAAGATTGTAGCGACCTCCCAGCATGTCGAGACCGCCGATGTAGAAGTTCGAAATGCCCTTGCCCATGTAGCTGATGGCACCATTATCCGAAATGCTGATGCCCGGCAGGTTCTTCAGTCCGTCTTCGAGCGTCACATCGCCTTTCTTGAGGAAGGATGCGAGGTTGTAGGTGAGCGTGTCGCCCCGTTGTCGCAGCGGGTCGGGCTTCACCGTCACCTCCTTCAGCGAAATGCTTTTGGGTGTCAAAATCATGTCCACTTTCGTCACTCGCTCTTTCAGCGTCAGCTTCTCGGACTCCTTCTCATAGCTGATATGATTGAACTGCAGCGTCACCATTCCCGTCGGCATGCTCTTAACCTCCAGCACATACTCGCCCTTCGCATTCGTGCTGGTGAACGCCAGCGTCTTCGTGCCGCTCATCAGTTTCACGATGACGTCGCTAACGGGTTTCAGCCCCCCTCCAGCTCCCCCCGAAGAGGGGGAGAGAGCCGTCACTCGCCCCGTCACCCGTATCTGTGCCGAGGCCGACACAGCCAGCAATAGGAGCAGCACGACAAGAATAATCCTCGTCATTCTATTTCTTTGACACAAATTCTTGCTTGTGCAAGCGTCCCTTTGGGCCGAGCGGCCACTAATTGCGCACATATTCTTTATAAATTATTCTGTTTTAAGTTGAGATTGAAATTATTTTTGTATTTTTGCACTCGAAACCGATAAATGTTCACGATTATGACAGCAATACAGTTACGTGCGGAACTGCTCCGCGAACTCAATCCCATCTTCGACAGTGAGGTGGCCATGCAAAAGGCCCTTACGGCCTTGCGTGATATTCGCAAGATGGTATTCACTGAAGTTCCTGTGACCAAGACACCCGTTCGTAAAGGGTGGTCTGCCGCAGCACGCAAGGCGCATGAGCAAGGTAATGACCAACTTGTGGCTGCAGACATCTTAGAGGACGATAAGGTGGAGGATTGGACATGGTAAATCAGTTTGATGTTTATTGGGTTGACCTTAACCCGACTGTTGGCGCAGAGATGCAGAAGGTGCGCCCCTGCGTTGTGGTGAGCCCAAAAGAACTCAACCAATACCTTGCCACGGTCATCATCATCCCCATCACTTCGGCTATCCACGGCTATCCCTATCGAGTGGCCTGTCATGTAGATGGACGAGACGGTGAGATTGTCACCGACCAGATCAGGACAGTAGACAAGAGTAGGTTGAAGAAAAAGATTACTACGCTTTCGCCCGATGAACAAGCCGAACTGCAAGACGTCCTCCGTCAGATGTTCTGCGAATAACGCCACTCCCTTCCCGCTTCCATCCGAGCGGGATTTTCGTTTCTGTATGTCTTGTCGTTGCATCATTTCTTCGGACTTCTATTCCTTTTCCAGCGGCATGTACACGTGAGCCTTTTCAGGTATATACAATCCTCCCACGAACTGATAGTCTGCACGCTTTTGTCCTAAATGCAGGATTTCTTTCGGCCCAGTCATATAAAACATGGGATTGGTCAGGTATAAGCGATTGCCAAACACGTTCTTCTTCTGTTTTAGCATCTGCTCTCTCGTCGTTTTCTCGTATGGTGTCACAGTCGTTATCAAACGACGCTCTTGCATGGAGAACTTTGAAACCACAGAACCCGAAGAATAGGTGATGGGTGCCGTTTCCTGATAAATGCCAATAAGTCTGAACGTATGGATACCCTCATCATCTGCAGCGTATGTTATTAAGCCTGGCAGTCCCTGCAATTTCCAAGGACCGGCAACGGTAGGAATGTCCTCGGCATAGAGTACATTCCATGTCTTGCCACGGAACTTCCCGCTTGCTTTCTGACACAGATAGCCGCAAATAGAGTCGCTTCCTTCCACCATATTCCATGTCGGCGTTTCTGTATCTTCCGTTACCTCATACTAATGTGGCGGAATCGATTCGAGCGTAATGGTCTTGCCTTCGGGGTAGCCAACCGTCGTTGTGGCGATATGCATCAGCGCCTCATTGTGCATGAACCAAAAGTGGTCTTCGCCTATCTCCTCGTCTCTTTGCTGCTGAAACAGATAGCGCTCGTAGGTCCATGTCTTCCACACGCCATCGCCCACCTGCAAGGCCAGACGGATGGAGTCGGTGACAGGCTTTCCTTCTGCGTCGGATGTGTTGATTGAATACTGATACACTGCGGTAAACTTTGTCTGGCACAAAGTATCCAGCTTTACATTGTCTCGTGTAAGCATCTGTGCCGACATGGTGCTGGCAGCGAATGCAAGAATCGTTGTAAGTATTGTTTTCATTGTTCTAAATGTTTTGCGGGGCTATTACTTCTTTGTATGATGGTAGTAGAAGTTTCAGAAAGAAGCTCCATCGCATCTCTCGACGAAACGGAGCAAATGCCTATAGGTCTTTACTTTACTAACTTTACTTAAAGCTTTTCTTAGCAATCTACTGTACGTCGGAAGCTATTCCATTTCCAGCGGCTGATATTGATGGGGACTGGAAATTAAAACTACCCCGGCAACACTCCTAATATTATCGCCGGATGAGCTGAAACTATTCTCCACATAGCCGAAGGCCGTCATAGGGTCGGGGGCGTAGTAGGTGGGATCTTTCAGGTAGCGGCGGTTGCCCAGAACCTTATTCTTGTAGGCGAGGAAGTCCGTGGCGCTTTTCTTTTGATAGTCCACGCGCTGGCTGGCGAACTTGCCCCGACCGTCAGGGACAATCCAACTGACGTACTGGGTGAATATGATTGGCGTTTCCTCCTGATGGAAACCGTAGAGCGTAAAGGTATGTATGCCCTTGGCGTCGGTGGCCTTCGTGATGAGGCCCGGCAAGCATCCCAACTTCCACGGGCCGATGCTGGCGGGCACGTCCTCGGTGTAGTATACGTTCCACGTCAGACCATGATACTTCGTCGTGGCCGACTGACAGGCATAGCCACAGATGCTGTCCTGCGTGTCCGTCAGTGTCCAGTCCTGCTTTTCCATTGGCTCGTCCGTCATGTAGCGATACGGATAGAGCATCTCTTGCGTTGTGATTCTGCCTTCGGGGTAGTTCGTGAAGATGGTACCCATGTGCATCTGAGCAGCCAGATAACCGTCAGCGATGCGTGAGCCATCATCGTTGCCAAGATCTTTTTCATAGTTCTATTCCAATTCTAACGGCTGATACACATGCGCCTTGTCATTCACGTACACACCGTTGATGAGCATGCCCCCGTTGTCGTAGGCAGTGTCGGCAGAGTGGAGGTCGGCGATGTAGTAATGCGGGTTCTTGGGATAAAGCCTGTTGCCGAAGGTTTTGTTGCGGTTCTTGATGAGCTTTTCTTCGGAAGTCTTCGAGGTGATGGCGCTGGTCTCGTAGTAGATAGGCGCAGCAGCGTGCTGAAGGTCGGTGAGCGTGAAGCGGTGGATGCTGTCGTCGCTAACGGCCTCAACTATCAGGCCGGGCAATCCGCAGAGCTTCCACGGGCCTGCCGTGGTGGGGATGTCCTCGGCGTAGCGCACCGTCCACTGCCGTCCGTGTAGTTGGCAGGTAGCCGTCTTGCAAAGGTAGCTACTGATGGTCACGGTATTATCAGTGAGCGTCCAATCGATGGGGGTACGTGCCTCCTGCGTCTCGTAGATAGAAGGAGGAATGGCATCGCGAACGGTTGTCTTCCCGTCAGGATAGTTCGTCCACACCTCGGGCATCATGCAGTATGACTCCGACCGCAGCAGCGGCAGTTCTTCTTCGCTGAAGAAGTCGTAGCCTCCCAAGTATTCCCTCGCTTTCAATCCTATGAAATCGGTAGCTGCCCGCTCTTCGCCGTCTGCCCATTCTCGTTCCTTGCGGAACTTGCGGTAGGGAAAGCTGCGTGTGCAATGCTGTCCCACCAGCAGGCACAGCTTCATGCGGTCGGTCACCGCCTGGCCGTCAGCATCCTGCGTCTGACATTCGTAGTCGTACACCACCACGAGTCTTGCAGTGTCGATGCTGTCTTGATGGATCTTGGCCGCAATCATCGCTGCCTTCAAGTCGGCAAGTCCGTCGCCTTGCGCCTGCACCTGCGTCGGCACCGTCAGCGCGAGGACCATCATTGTCACAATAATCTTTTGCATGTTGATAAATGTTTTATGGGGTTAATATGCTGCAAAGGTAGAGGAAAAGAGCGATAGTTACAGCATTTTTCGGTTTACAAACGGTTTACAAATGATTTGTAAACTCAGTTTACATGCTGTCTGAAGGACAGTTGGTGCCTTTAGAAATAGCTGGAGGGCGCATCGCTGCGGCCTCCAGCCTTACCCGGGTCTACTACTTTTTTTACTAACTTTACTCTTCCGCTGCTTGTTCAGCCGATAGATGATATGGAACAATGTATAGCGGGGCATGACGTTGGTGTAGGTCTCAGTGCGCCCCTGGGCGTTGAGGGTGCGGGTGACGTTGCTGAGCTGACCAAGGAGGTCGAAGCCGTCGACGACAACGA
>JAEEGG010005653.1_pt1 | contig 29521 bp, 28 predicted proteins | sample 9134161 | NCBI WGS metagenome assembly JAEEGG01 (sample SAMN16246543, study PRJNA631951) | gut metagenome | biome: gut microbiome; feature: rumen; material: CR-attached | host: Bos | place: Iran: Karaj | collected 2018-10
ATCCTTTTCATCGGTTAATCAATTGTGGATACAAAGTAAACGCATCCCGGCCAATTCTATTTGACTGAAAAGTCCATTTTGCTTGACTGAAAAGTCCAAAACCACTATATTTGCCCCTATGGAAGGATTCAGCCGCATCAATTGTTCCGGCGTGGTGTTCTCCCGGGTGGACCGGGAGGACGTCCGCGAGCCGGTCCACATCAAGGACCACACCTTGCTCTATATCCGCTCGGGCCGGGCGGAAGTGGTCTTCGGAGAGCGCAGGACCCCGCTCGCGGCGGGCGACTGCGTGTTCCTGCGCAAGGACTACCGCGTGGTGGTGGACGCCTGGGCACCCGAAGACGGGCGGCCTTTCCAGTCGGTCGCCCTGTTCTTCTGCCGGAAATTCCTGTTGGGCTATTTCCGGAGCCTGTCCCGCAAGGAACTGCCGCGGGACGCCCGGCCGATGCCGGAAGCGGTGCTGAAGATCCCGGCGGGGCCGGAGCTGGAGAGTCTTTTCCTGTCCCTCACCCCCTATCTGGACGCAGGCGAGCCGCTGCCGCAGGAAACGGCTTGGGAAAAGCGCCGGGAGGGCCTCCGTTGCGTGCTGGCGGCGGATCCCGACTTCTATGCCTCCCTGTTCGATTTCAAGCAGCCCTGGAAGATCGACCTGCCTTCCTTTATGGAAGAGAACTACCTCTGCGACCTGTCCGTGCCGGAGCTGGCGCGCTATTCGGGCCGCAGCCTGTCCGCCTTCAAGCGGGATTTCAAGAAGGTCAGCGCGCTCACGCCCGAGAAATGGGTGATCCTGCGGCGCCTGCAGGACGCGCACCGGCTGCTTTCCGCCGGCGGCTGCCGCGTCACGGATGCAATGACGGAGGCGGGGTTCAAAGACCCCGCCTCCTTCTGCCGCGCCTACAAGCGCGAATATGGCTACCCGCCGCGTGAAACGCCTTTCGGTGGCGCCTGAGACTTAAGAGTCATACCCTTTCACGGTAACCGTATACTCCACGGTCATCGTCTCCTGCCAAGGACTCGACAGAGAGACGGTCACCGGGATGGAAATGGTACCATTGAACTGGACCTCGGAGGTGTAATCGTAGACGATGTACGGAGTCAGGGTTCCGGCCTCATTCTGTGCGTTCTCGAAGTTCACGCCATCGGCGCTGTATTCCACAGTGAGGAGCCTTTTAAGGTTGTCCGGAATACCCACCTCATAACTGAGCGTGAGCTGGTAGGCGTCTTGGGAACTGATTCCCGAGACGTAACCGTTTGAACCGCTGGAAGCCGTAGCATTTGTCGCAGCATCCCCCATGACCCAATTTCCATTCTCGATCACAGAAAAGCTGAGAGCGTTTGGACGATTGTCCTTAAGATTCAGCCCCTTGAACAAAGGCTTACGGTAGAACGTGTGCTCGTCGAGTTTAATCGTAATGCCATCGGCTGAAGGTTTCTCGAACGGCGTCCAGCGGACCAGGGCGAAATGACTGTAATCCAACTCCACCTCCGGATACTTCACGGAATTCTTGGGGCGGGAGAAACGGGTCGGCAGCTCGTACTCCTCGCCATCGACCGTGAGGAAGAGCTTCCCAACCACCGGGATGAATTTCTTCTCGTTCGTCCGGTAGTAGAACACCGTATTATCCACCCACAGGTCATCGTAAGAAGAGTACGGAGAGAGTATACTCTCTTTGGGCAGAGACTGGGAACCCAGGTCCGGATCGGCATAGGTAAATTTCACGGTCAGCCCGGCGGCTTCCATTTGAGCATCAGTCAAAATATTGTCATCCCCGTCCACCACGGCGAAGGCCAGTTCGGCCAGTGGGAAATAAGCCACATCATAGTCGGCAAGCGCGTATCGGTTGCTCACCCGATCATCTGGGTCGGTGTACAGGTCCGGATCGATGTAGTAGGAAGGATTCACACCCGCCCACCACTCGATGGTGCCGTCATTTTCCTCTAACGTCCTTTTTTGAATGAAATCGGTGATCTCTTTCTCGACATTGAACGTATAAAATAAAAGATGCATAAAGTCGTAACCAGGGAAATTCGTCACGACGGTCCAGTCCGCCGGAGCCGGGAAGTTGTACCGCACTTCGGAAGTAAGGGCCTTCTCACGTTCCAGCTTATAAATCTTACCCAGGCCGGTCAGGATGAACTTGTAATCCTTTATTACACCCGGTTCTTGCAGGCGGCCGCCGAACACGAGCCCGTCGGCATCGTCAACGCCACGCATCGGATCACCCGGCTCGAGGGACTTCGTCAAAAAGGATCCGTCCGTACTGACACCGAAACAGGCGATCGGCTGCACCTCGGAGCAGCTGAGCGTGTAGTCTTCCGCACCGTCCGGGATACCTAGTACGTGGAACTGGGCGAAGCCCTCGGGCTTGCGCATCTCCAGGGTGGCGGTCACCGTGGTGCCGTCCACTTCGTATGCGCCTTTCTGCCAGAGATAGTAGTTGTAGACGGGTTTCCCGTCCTGGGTGAGCGTAAAGGCGCCGTCGGCGAAAGCCACGTCCACCGCCACGGGCAGATGCACCGCCGTGAGGGTCTTGGTCGTGAGGCCGTTGAAATCCGTATCCGTCAGCGTGCCGCCGCCGGAAGCGGTGGTCCATTTGCTGCCGTCGTAGCTCAGGGAAAGATACTTCTCCTTCAATCCTTTGAAGAACACATAGACCACGTCGCCGTTCGCCCACTCGGTCTTCGCCGCCTTGGTGCCGGTCACGGTGATGTTGAAGCTCATCGGAACGCCCGCCGGAGCCTGCTCCGGAGCGGGGGTCATTTCCTTGGCGCAGGAAAGCAGGCCTGCGGCCATGCACAAAAACAAAAAGATCTTTTTCATGATACCTGCAGGTTTAAATTCCTTCCTCCTCCCATTCGGGATAATCTCCGGGGCTGACGGCCATCAAGCCCTCGAGCCGGGCTTCCAGTTCCTCGCACCTGGGCGAGACGTACTGTTCCTTTGACTGTACAATCTTCATAGGCTCCTATTTTGATACGTTAATTACCTAACAAACATTCAAATATACAAAAAAACTGCGCTTCCAAACGGGCTTCACCCTTATTTATGATGCCGTTTGTGCTCGGACCAGAGGCCGTACACCTCGCTGACGTTGCCGGCGGTGATGAACGCCTGGATCTTGCGCTCGCGGATAAAATTCATCAGATCCGCGAACTCGTCCTTGGTCAGCAGGGCCTGGATTTCCGTACGCTTGTCGCCCTTGTAACCGCCCGTCACCTCATACAGGCTGCAGCCGCGCACGATCTTGTTCACGATATAGTCCCGCAGCACCTCATGGTCATCGGAGATGATGCAGACGCGCTTGCGCCGGCTCAGGCTCGCCATGAAGTAGTCCACGATCAGGCCGTTGATCCAGGTGCCGATCAAGCCGATGATCACCAGCCGGAACGGGTTCACGAAGAAAGCCGTGCAGCAGATGATCACTCCGGCGATCGTCACGGACAGGCCTATGTCGAAGTGGAGGTATTTGTTGACGATCTTGGCGAGGATGTCCAGGCCGCCCGTGGAAGCGTTGATGCGGAACATGATGGCCTGGGACATACTGAGGATCAGCACGAAGCAGATCAGGTCGAACCAAAGGTCCCCCATCACGGAAGTCTCCCCGGGGGCGAGCAGCCGGGTGTAGGGGCATATCTTCTCCCACAGATCCATCATCGGACCGAGGATCAGGGCCGTGTAGCAGGTCTTGAGGCCGAATTCCTTGCCGATGAGGAAATAGGCCAGGATCAGCAGGATGGCATTGATGACAAGCACCACGGTGGACACCTTGATGGCGATGCCCGCATTCTCGAACAGGGCGCTGATCACGATGGACAGACCGGAGATGCTGCCGACGACGATCTTGCTCGGGACGAGGAAATAATACACGGACGCCGCGGCGATGAACATACCGACGGTCATGATGAGGAGCTCCTTCCAGAATTTCCAGGTTCCGAGCGGAGCGGTCAAAGTCTTCAGATTCATATGTGGTTGGTCAGGTTATTCGTCTTGGTCCGTGTTATTTCTGCTTCAGGTAGGCGTCGATGGCCTTGGCGGCCGTGCGCCCCGCACCCATCGCCAGGATCACCGTGGCGGCACCCGTGACGGCGTCGCCTCCGGCGAACACGCCCGGACGGGTGGTCGCACCCTCCTCGCTGGCGACAAGGCAGCCGCGGCGATTGGTCTCCAGACCCTGCGTGGTCCTGGAAATCAACGGATTCGGCGAAGTGCCCAGGGCCATGATGACCGTCTCCGTGGGGATCTCGAACTCCGAGCCGGGGATGGGCACCGGACTGCGGCGGCCGCTCTCGTCGGGCTCGCCGAGCTCCATCCGGATGCACTTCAGGGCCTTGACCCAGCCCTTCTCGTCGCCGATCACCTCCACCGGATTGGTCAGCATATCGAAGATGATGCCTTCCTGGGCGGCGTGGTGGACCTCCTCGCGGCGGGCGGGCAGCTCGGCCTCGGTGCGGCGGTACACGATGTGGACCTCCGCGCCCAGACGCAGCGCCGTACGCGCGGCGTCCATCGCGACGTTGCCGCCGCCCACGACGCACACTTTCTTTCCGGCGTGGATCGGGGTGAGGTAATCCTCGCGCCAGGCCTTCATCAGGTTGTTGCGGGTGAGGAATTCGTTGGCGGAGAAGACACCGCAGAGGTTCTCGCCCGGGATGTTCATAAACTTCGGAAGTCCGGCGCCGGTGCCGATGAACACGGCCTCGAAGCCCTCTTTGTCCATCAGGGAGTCGATGGTGATGGTGCGGCCCACGATGACGTTGGTCTCGATCTTGACGCCGAGCTCACGCACGGCGTTGATCTCGTGTTTGAGCACCCTGTCCTTCGGCAGACGGAACTCCGGGATGCCGTACTCCAGCACGCCGCCGGCTTTGTGCAGCGCCTCGAAGATCGTCACGTCGTAGCCCCACTTCGCCAGGTCGCTCGCGCACGCCAGGCCCGCAGGGCCGCTGCCGATCACCGCTACTTTCTTACCCTTTGCAGCAACCTCCTGTACAGGCTGTTTGACACTTTGTTCTCTGGAATAGTCGGCCACGAAACGTTCGAGTTTGCCGATGGCGACCGGCTCGCCCTTGACGCCGAGCACGCAGCTGCCCTCGCACTGGGTCTCCTGCGGGCAGACGCGGCCGCAGACGGCGGGCAGCGAGGAATCTTCCGCGATCACGGCGGCGGCGCCGGCGATATTGCCGGCGGCGAGCTCCGCGATGAAGCGCGGAATCTGCAGACCGACCGGACAGGCCGTCATACAGCGGGGATTGCGGCAATTCAGGCAGCGGGACGCCTCGAGGAGCGCCTCCTCCTTGTTGTAGCCATAACACACTTCTTCGAAGTTGGTCGCGCGGACCTTCGGGTCCTGTTCGCGTACCGGCACACGGGGAATCTTGTTTGCCATCTTACTTGCCCCTCCCTATTTTACAAACGTGTTTCTCATTCGCTTCGGCCTCCTCGGCCTTGTACTGTCCCTGGCGGCGCATCGCCTCGTCGAAATCGACTTCGTAGCCGTCGAACTCGGGACCTTCGACGCACGCAAAGCGCGTCTTGCCGCCCACGCTCACGCGGCAGGCGCCGCACATACCGGTCCCGTCCACCATCAGGGTGTTGAGACTGACGATGATGGGGATGCCGAGCTTCCTGGCGGTCAGGGTCGTGAACTTCATCATGATCATAGGGCCGATCGCCACGGCCTGCGTGTAGCTGCGTCCATCTGCCACCAGCTTCTCCAGCAGGGCCGTGACCATACCGTGGAAGCCCTCGGAACCGTCGTCGGTGCAGATGAAGAGATTGTCGCACACGGCGGCCATCTCCTCCTTGTAGATCAGCAGGTCCTTGGTCTTCGCGCCGATGATCACGTCCACCGCCACGCCACGCTCGTGCAGCCACTTGGCCTGCGGATAGACGGGGGCCGTGCCCACGCCGCCGGCGATGAAGATATAGCGCATCGCGGAGAGCTTCTCCGCGTCCATTTCTACGAATTCGGAAGGCAGACCGAGCGGGCCGACCACGTCGGCGAACGCTTCGCCCGGTTCATAAGCGATGATGTCGGAGCTGGACGCTCCGATCTTCTGGGTGACGATCGTCACGCTCCCCTGTTCGGCACTGTAGTCACTGATCGTGAGGGGAATGCGCTCGCCTTTTTCGTCCGCGCGGACGATCAGGAACTGCCCAGGCTGCGCCGCCGCAGCCAAGCGCGGGGCCTTGACTGACATCCGGCAGATGGTCGGAGTCAGCATTTCTTTGGTCAGGATTTGATACATAGCAGCCAAAGATAAAAAAAAATATCCCGGCTTGTTCTCCAAGCCGGGATATTTTTAAGAAAATTTAAGATTAATAGCGGTAGCGGATGGCGAGGCCGAATCCGGTCCAACCGAACCCTCCGTGATTGAAATAGATGGCGGGGCGCCAGTCGAGGGAGATGTTGATCGGCGCGCCGGGAATCTCAAATTCGGCGCCGATCTGGCCTACGATGGCCGCGTCGAACTTAAAAATATTGCCGCCGTCCGTCTCCTCGTAATTCCTCGTACCCAGCTGGATACCAGGGCCGGCGTAGAAATTCACCTGGCCGGCGGAGCCGAGAATGAAATCGAAGAGACCTGACACATACCAGCCTTTGTCGCCGATCAGACCCAGGTCCATCTCGGCGAAGGTGGCGTTGCTCACGCTATATTGATAGGAGATTTCTGCGCCATAGCCGATGCGTACGCCGAAGGCACGCGGCTGGGCGGAAGCGACAGCTGCGAAGGCAAAAGCCGCAACGAGGATAGCAAGAATCTTCTTCATGGCCGCTACTTCTTACAGGATGCTAGAAGCGATAGCGGAGAGCAAGGGCGAAACCCTGCCAGCCGAAGTACGGCTGATCCGGACCGATCAGGAAGAAACCGGGACGCCAGTCAACCGAAATATTGAGAGGAATGCCCGTCTCGATCTCGAAACCAAGCTGTCCGACGAGTGCGGCGTGCAGGTGGGAAGCCTTCTCGTGATTGACAATCTGCACCATGGCACCAGGGCCGATGTAGAAGTTGACGGCACCGGCGTTGGCGAAAATGATGTCATAGATGCCTGCAAGGGAGAAACCGTTTCCATACAGACCGAGGTCGAACTCAGCGAAGTTGGAACCCAGGCTGTGCTGGTAGGAAACCTCACCGCCGAAAGAACCATTCCAACCGCCGCGGATACCCAGGGCACGCGGCTGCGCGGAAGCGACGGCCACGAAAGCGAGGGCCGCTACAAGGATTGCAATTACTTTTTTCATGATTGTAATTATTTAAGGGTTAAACGATTCCGGAAAAACCGAGGAAGGCCAGCGCCATGATGCCCACGGTGATGAGGGCGATGGGAAGGCCCTTGAAAGCCTTGGGGACGTCGCAGCCCGCCAGGTGCTCGCGCAGCCCGGCGAACAGACACATCGCCAGGCCGTAGCCGAGCGAAGTGGCGAAGGCATAGACCGTGGCCTGGCCCAGGTTCAGCATATGGGGCGCAGCGCCGCCGAAAGCGAAATCCTTGGTCACCACGGTGATGGCGACGCCGAGCACGGCGCAGTTGGTCGTGATCAGCGGGAGGAAGATGCCCAGCGCCTGGTAGAGCGAAGGGCTGATTTTCTTCAGGATGATCTCCACCATCTGCACGAGGGCGGCGATCACCAGGATGAAGGAGATGGTCTGCAGGAAGGTCAGGCCGAGGGGCACCAGCAGGTATTGGTTCAGCAGGTAGGTCACCACGGTCGCGAGCGTGATCACGAAGCACACGGCCCCGGACATACCCGTGGCCGTGGAGAGCTTGTTCGACACGCCGAGGAACGGGCAAACGCCCAGGAACTGCGCCAGGAGGATGTTATTGACGAAGATCGCCGATACGATGATGAGGAAATATTCCATGGCGCACTACTTTTTAGCGAGATACTTGTTGAACAGGACCATCAGGAAGCCCAGGACGATGAAGGCGCCGGGCGCCATCACGAAGGCGAGGATGCCGTCGCCGGAGATGAACTTCCAGCCGAAGGCCGATCCGCTGCCGAGGATCTCGCGCACCAGGCCGATGACCATCAGGGATACCGCGAAGCCGAGGCCCACGCCGAGGCCGTCGAGGGCGGCTTCGCCCACGCCGTGCTTGTTGGCGAAGCCCTCCGCGCGGCCGAGCACGATGCAGTTGACCACGATCAGCGGGATGAACAGGCCGAGCGTCTCATAAGCCGCAGGCATATAGGCCTGCATCAGCAGCTGAACCACCGTCACGAAGGTCGCGATCACGGTGATATACACTGGGATACGCACCTTGTCCGGCACCTTGGGGGCGATCAGCGAGATGACCACATTACTGAGAATCAGCACGTTCATCGTGGCGAGTCCCATCTCCAGGCCGTTGATGGCGGAAGTGGTCGTGGCGAGGGTCGGACACATACCGAGCACCAGCACGAAAGTCGGGTTGTTCTTGATGAACCCGTCCGTCAGGAAATGCCATTTACTCATTGCCCTGCCCTCCCTTTTTCAGTTGTTTGAACACTTCCACGGCGTTCGACACGGCCAGCGCATACGCGCGGGACGTGATCGTCGAGGCCGTAATGGCGTCCAGGTCGCCACCGTCCTTGCTGACCGCGATGGTCTTCACGGCCGGGTCGAGCCCCCGGAACTGCGAGAGGAAGCGCTCGTCGGAAGTGCACTTCGCGCCGAGGCCCGGGGTCTCGCTGTGCGAGAGGACGGTGGTATTGTGGACCGTGCCGTCCTCGGCGATACCCACCATCAGGGTGAGCAGCCCGCCGAAGCCGGAGGTCGAGGAGACGATGGCGCAGCCGGCGCCTTCGACCTTGTAGTACTTGTAGTCCGTCCCGCCGACCCGGATGCTCCCCTCCTGCGGTGTGGCGCTGAACGCCGGCAGCACGCGGGCGATGGAGGCCGTGGTCTTGGCCTGGGCGGCCGCTTCGATCGGCGTCTTGGTCACGGCGTAGGCCACGCCGACGACCACCGCGCAGATGATGCAGACCAGGGTCAGGCACAGGGTCATATTCTTGAGTGAAGATACAGCTGCCATCGTCTATGCCCTCCCGTATTTTTTCTGGTGGAACCACATATTCAGGAGCGGCACGGTACAGTTCATCAGCAGGATGGCGAACGACATACCCTCCGGATAGGCGCCGAAGTAGCGTATCATCATATCGATCAGACCGATGCCCGCGCCGAAGATCACGCCGCCCCAGAGGCTCATCGGCGAGGTCACGTAGTCCGTCGCCATAAAGAACGCGCCGAGGAGCGTACCGCCGGTCAGCAGGTTGAAGACCGGACCGGTGTAGATGTCGGGATTGATCCCGCGGAAGATCAGGGAGATGAGCGTGATCGTGCCCAGGATGCTGAGCGGAATCCAGGGTTTCACCACGCGGCGGATCAGCAGGTAGGCGAAGCCGATGACCAGCGCGGTGGCGGAAAGCTCGCCCGCGGAGGCACCCGCATCGAAGAGGAACGAAGACAGCTCGTAGCCGTTCGCCTGCATAAACTGCGGAATGGTGGAGCCGGACTTGAGCGCCTCCTTGAGCGCGCTCAGCGGCGTGGCGCCGGAAATGGCGTCCGGCACCGGGACGAAGCCCCGCGTCGGCGTCCAGTTCGTCATCTGCGCCGGGAAGGACACCAGCAGGAACACGCGGCCGGTGATGGCCGGATTGAAGACGTTCTGGCCGAGACCGCCGAAGGGCAGCTTGGCCACGCAGATGGCGACCAGGGCCCCGATGAACACGATCCAAAGGGGAATCGAGGACGGGAGGTTCAGCGCCAGCAGCAGGCCGGTCACGACGGCCGACAGGTCGCCTATGGTCGAACGGCGTTTCATCAGCCACTTGGTCGCCGCCCATTCCAGCAACACGCAGGAGGCCACGCTGACGAGGATCACGAGCAGCTCCGCCCAGCCGTAAGCCAGGACGGAGACCACCGTGGCCGGGGCCAGCGCAATGATGACATCCCGCATAACCGAGGTCGTGGAGATGTCCGCATGGATGTGCGGAGAAGGAGATACGATATACTTCTTGTTGTCCATACGCTATTGCTTTTTGGCTTCGGCGGCGGCTTTGGCAGCGGCGGCGCGCGCCTTGATGACGCCCATCACCTGGCCCTTCGCCTGGCGGATGTTGTCCAGCAGGGGGATGTGGGCCGGGCAGCTGTACAGACAGCAGCCGCATTCGATACAATCCTGGGCCGCGTGCCGCTCGAGGTTCTCGAGGTCAGCGGCCTTGTACAGGCGGTTGAGCAGGAAGGGCTCCAGCCCCATCGGGCACGAATCCGCGCATTTTCCGCAGCGGATGCAGGCCGTCTCGGGATGGCGCCGGGTGGTGCCTTCGCTCAGATACAGGATGGCGGAAGTGCCCTTGACCGTCGTGGCGTCGAAGTTGCTGATGGCCTTGCCCATCATCGGGCCGCCGCTGACCAGCTTCGCCGCCGTGCCGGGCACGCCGCCCGCCCGCTCCGCGACGAAGGACAGAGGAACTCCGATACGGAACAGGTAGTTGTGCTGGAGGTTCGCCGGGATCTTGTCGCCGGTGACCGTCAGGATGTTGGTGAAGAGCGGCTTGTTCTTCTGGACCGCCTCATACACGGCGAATGCGGTGCCGACGTTCTGCACCACGGCGCCGACGTCGATCGGCAGTCCGCCGGAACCCACCTGGCGGTGCAGCACCGCGTCGATGAGCTGCTTCTCGCCGCCCTGCGGGTAGCGCTTGCGCAGTACCTGGACCCGTATGTCCGGATAACCGAGCTCCGCGATCGCGGTCTGCATCGCGGCGATGGCCTCCGGCTTGTTCTCTTCGATGCAAATCACGCACTTGCAGCCGTCCAGCGTCTTCTGCATAAGGGCGGCGCCCACGACGACCTCCTTCGGGTGCTCGAGCATCAGGCGGAAGTCGCTCGTCAGGTACGGCTCGCATTCGGTGCCGTTGACCAGCAGGCAGTCCGCCACCTTGCCGGGAGGCGGGCTGAGCTTGACGTGGGTCGGGAAGGTCGCACCGCCCAATCCCACGACGCCGGCGGCCTTGATCTTGCTCAGGATCAGCGCCTTGTCATCGGGAATGGCGGTAACCAAGTCCTTGCTGCGGTCGATGGCGGGATCCCATTCGTCGCCCTCGACGGCGATCTCCACGTGCATCACGGGGTTGCCGGCAAAATCCTTGCGGGGCGCGATGTCCTTGACCGTACCGGACACAGGAGAATGGACGAAGGCGGAAATGAAACCGCCCGGCTCCGCGATCACCTGACCGACCCGCACGTGGTCGCCAGGGACGACCAGCGGCTTGGCCGGCGCGCCCAAGTGCTGGGCCATCGACACATAGACGGTCTGCGGGAGCGGGAGCTCCTCGACGGCGCACGCGCGAGCGTATTTGCAGTCGTGGGGGTGGACACCGCCCATGGAGAATGTCACTTTACCCATTGGCTACCTCCTTCATTTCCGCCAAAACCCTCGCCTTGCGGTCGGCGATGCGCTTCTTGACGGCATCTTTGTCCAGTACCTGGGGGAAGTTCACGCCGTGGATGGCCCCGGACGGGCACATCGCCTCGCACTCGCGACACAGCTTGCACTTCGTGAAATCGATATAGGAGAGATTGTCCGTCACCGTGACGGCTCCCTGACGGCAGGTCCGCGCGCAAAGGCCGCAGCCGATGCAGGCGGCGGAGCAGGCCTTCCGAGCCACGGGCCCCTTGTCCTTGTTGACGCAACGCACATACACGCGCATCCCGCGCGGCCCCCGGTTGCGCAGTTCTATGATGTGTCTGGGGCAGGCCTTGGTGCAGGCGCCGCAGGCGGTGCATTTCGTCTCGTCCACGACAGGCAGGCCCGTCCGCGGGTCCATCGACAGGGCGCCGAACTGGCAGGCGGCCACACAGTCGCCGCAACCGAGGCAGCCATAGGCGCAAAGGGTGTCGCCGCTGTAGAGCGCCGCCTTGACCCGGCAGGACGCCACACCGTCGTAGTCGTTGACCACGGGACGGTTGGCACAGGTGCCGTTGCAACGCACCACCGCCACCTGAGGGGCTTTGGCCTCCACGGTGAATCCCAGGATGGCGGCTACCTTCTGCATCACCTCGTCACCCCCCACGGGGCAGTAGTGCTTGTCCAGGCTGGAAGCCTTGACCGCCGCATCGGCGAACGCGCGGCATCCGGCGAAGCCGCAGCCGCCGCAATTGGCGCCCGGCATCACCTTCTCCACTTCGTCGATACGCGGATCCTCTTCCACCTTGAACCTGCGAGCCACCCAGAACAGTACGAGTGCAAGCAGCAAACCCAGTACGGCGAGGATTGCGACGGTCCAGATAACGGTTTGGGTCATCAAATAGTCTTAATGTTAAATATGTAGTGGTTCCTGAGGCGGCCGCGGAGCAGCCAGATCAGGGTATAATACAAAGCTATGGCGCCGATGGCGATGCCACCCGCGAGCAGCTCCGAGCCGCCTGCGGCGAGGGTGCCGAGCAGGGCGGCGACCATCACGAGCAGGGGAACGACATAAGCCAGCCATACGGCCTTGTGGCCCATCGAAGCGCGCAGGACCACCTGTACTTCATCGCCGACGGCGTAGCTGTCCCAGCCGCGGGTCGGCAGTTCCACCTGCTTCACGGTGGCGTCACCCAGCGAGCACAGCCCCTTCGCGTGGCAGGCCGAGCAGGCCGGCTCAGACACGATCTCCACGGTCGTGACCTCCGGCGTGATCGACACGATCCGCCCGCGATGGGCTATATCGCTATTCGAATTCATTGTTTATCATACTGTTCATCGCAGAGTCGATGGTCATCGACCCCGCACGGATATCAAGCGCATCGTCCAGCTCGACGAAGCGGATCTGCTCGCTCTTGAAGAGCATATCGATTTCGCAGGTCTCGCCGTTTCGGTGCTTGGCGATGATGATCTGGGTCTTTTCCTTGTCCTCGGGGTTCTCGCTGAGTCCGACGAAATCGGGCCGGTGGATGAAGATCACCATATCGGCGTCCTGCTCGATGGAGCCGGATTCGCGCAGGTCGGACAGCTGCGGCTTGCCGCCGCCGCCCTGCCGCTGCACGGCCTGGCGGGAGAGCTGCGAAAGCGCGATGATGGGCACGTCCAGCTCCTTGGCCGTGGCCTTGAGCGTACGGGAAATCGCCGCCACCTCCTGTTCGCGCATACCCTTGAGCTCCGCCGGGCCCTGCATCAGCTGCAGGTAGTCCACGACGATCAGGCGCACGCCCTTGTTCTTGACGAGGTTCTTGGCCTTGGTGCGGAACTCCATCAGCGGAAGACCCGGCGTGTCGTCGATGTACAGCGGGGCTTTGGACAGGGCCCTGAGCTTGTACTCCAGCTGCTCCCACTCGAAATCCTCGAGGCGGGTGCCGCCCTTGATCTTGTCGGCGCTCAGGCCGGACTCGGAGGTGATCAGGCGCTTGACCAGCTGGATCGCGGACATCTCCAGGGAGAAGAAGGCCACGGCCATATGGTGGTCCACCGCGGCGTTGCGCGCCAGGTTGAGCGAGAACGCCGTCTTGCCCACGGAAGGGCGTGCCGCCAGGATGATCAGGTCGGAAGGCTGCCAGCCCATGGTCACGCGGTCGATGCTCAGGAAGCCGGACGGGACGCCGTTCAGGCCGGTGCTGTCCTGCATCTCCTGGATGTCGTTCATCGCGGCGTTGATCAGGCTGCCGATGTCCTGCACTTCGCGGCGGACATTGCTCTGGATGGCGTCGTAAACCTTGCTCTGCGCCTTGTCGATCAGGTCGTCCACCTTGATCGAATCGTCGAACGAATCCCGCAGGATGTCGTACGAGGCCGTGATCAGGTCGCGCTGGATCGTCTTCTGCTTGAGGATCTTGATATAATACTCCATATGCGCCGCGGACCCGACCTTCTCGGACAGGTTCGCGAGCACGACGGTGCCGCCCACGGCCTCCAGGTCGCCCTTGGCCTTGAGCTCGCTGCTCACCGTGATGATGTCCACCGAGGTGTGGTCCGCCACCAGGCGGGACATCGCCTCGAAGATCATCCGGTGCTTGGGATCGTAGAAACAGGAGGGCGTGAGCTCCTCCATCGCGAGGTCCACGCACGAGGGCTCCAGCAACATCGCGCCCAGGACGGCCTCCTCGACGTCCAGCGCCTGAGGCGGCTTGTTGCCGAGCTCGACGCCTAACGTCTCCAGGTTGACCGCCTGGTCCCGCTTACGGGTGCTGCCGGGGCGTTGCGCAGCCATCTCCCCTAAATGTCAGGGTTGACGATGATGCGGCCGCAGTGCTCGCAGATGACGAGCTTCTTGCCGGACGCGATGTCGATGATGCGCTGCGGGGTGATGGTATGGAAGCAGCCGCCGCAGGCGTCGCCGTAGGTGCCGTCTTCGTTCTTCGGGAAAAGAGTCACCACCGCCAGGTGGTTGTGGGCGTTGCCGCGGATGCGCTCGTAAGCGCTCAGCGTACGCTCGTCGATCTTGGCGGCGCAGGCGGCACGCTTGGCCTGCAGGGCCTTCTCCTCCTTCGCGGTGGATTCCACGATGGTGGCGAGCTCTTCCTGCTTGGCCTTGAGGTCCTCCTCGCGGATCAGGATGCGGTCGGCGATGCGCTCGCGGTCCAGCTTGCGGTCCTCGATCGCCTGACGGGCCTCGCCGATGTTCTTCTCGGCGATGGCGCGCAGCAGGCCCTGGTTCTCGAGCTCCTTGTTGATGGAGTCGAACTCACGGCTGTTGGAGATGTTCTCCAGCTGGCTGCGGTATTTCTCGATCTCGGCGTCCAGCTCGACAATCTGCTTGTTGGCGGCCTCGATGGTCTGGTTGTATCCGTCGATCAGCTCGCCGATGCGGTCGGTCTTGGCCTTCAGGCCGGCGAGTTCCTCCTCGAGGACGGCGACTTCGGCGGGAAGTTCGCCGCGCTGGAGCACCAGCTCGTCGATGGCGACGTCCGCCGCCTGGAGTTCATAGAGGACTTTAAGCTTTTCCTGGGTGCTCTGTTCGGTTTCTGCAAACGATTTCTGCAGGGATACGAAAGTCTCGCGCTCATCCATCGGGGCGGGCACTACTTTCGCGGTTTTCTTGGTGGTAGCCATATATACTTTCGGTTGTTTTTATTGCGGTTTTTACAATTTACAAAGTTAAGAAATATTTTTCTTAATCTCCATCAGTTGGGCCCTGATTTCCTTCAGCGACTCAATCGCCTTGACGCTCTTGTCCACGGGGCGCCGGTCGGCCGCCAGCTGCAGGGCGGCGCCCTCCAGGGTAAGGCCGCGATCCTTCACCAGATAGTGGATCTGCTTGAAGGTCTCGACGTCGGCGGCGGTGAACTGCCGGTTGCCCTTGGCGTTGCGCTGGGGCTTGATGAATTTGGGGAAAGAGTTGGACCAGAAGCGCACGAGCGAGACCGATTCGCCCAGGATGCCGGCCACTTCGCCGATTGAGTAGAAGAGTTTCTCCATATGATTTAATCCATTGATTGCTGCGTATTTACGGACATATATAGCATATTCGCGTACTCCGCCGGCGTGACGGAAGCGAAGAAGTATCCCACGGGGTCCATCGCCTTGCCCTCCCGGCGCACCTCGTAATGCAGGTGCGGGGCGAAAGCCTGGCCGGACATACCCACGTTGCCGATCCGCTGCCCGGCGCGGACGCGCTGGCCGGCCGACACGCTCATACTCTCCAGATGGGCGTACACCGTCTCATAGCCGCCGGCGTGCTGGATGCGCACCGTGTTGCCGGTGGCGCGGTTGTTTTCGGCGGAGGTGACCGTGCCGTCGCCCGTCGCCAGCACGGGCGTGCCGCGCGTGACGATCAGGTCGAGACCCTCGTGGTACACGTAGGCCTTGTAGAAGGGGTTGATCTTGCGCCCCGCCGACGCACCGATCTGCGGATAGGTGATGTCCTTGATCGGCAGGACCATAGGTGGCAGCACCAGCTCCTCGTCCGAGAGCGCCCGGAAGATCCGGGCGAAGGCGGAATCCACCGCCGACGTCCGCAGCAACAGGCTGTCCGCCTTGTCGCGCGTGTAGTCGACCAGGCGGCTCACGGGAATCGAATCCGCCAGCTGGAGGGCGCTGCGGTCCGCCATCGGATCCAGGCTCGGGGCGCCGGAATGGAAGACCAGGTCGTATATCTCGTTGTCCTTGTGCTGCAGGTTGGCGATGGCGTCGCCCACCAGCTGCTCACGCTCCTCCAGGCCCGGATAGAGCCGCTCGTACATACGGATCTCCTGGCGCAGGCGGCGCTCCGTGTCCGTGCGATAGACTAGGGCGAAGGCCAGGTACACCAGCACGGCCAGGGTGAAGGTCAGCAGGAAATACACCACGATGGTCAGCACCGTACGGCCGACCTTGCGCGGTACTTCACCGAAATGGAAATTCTCGGCGTCGAATATAAAAAGCCTGCGTTTAGCCATCGGTATTCCTCTTGCTGCGCCGCAGCAGCTCCGTCGTGCTGGAACGCTTGCCGACCGGCGAATCCTCGCTGCGCTGCTCGGTCATCGAACGGAACTCGTCCACCGGCATCTTGAAGTCCATATAATTCATCGGGTTCACGCGGTTGCCGCGGTACACGACCTCGTAGTGGAGGTGCGGGCCGGTGGACTTGCCCGTGGAGCCCACGTTGCCGATCAGTTCGCCCCGCTTCACCTTCATTCCCGCGACCACGGAGATGACGCTGAGGTGCGCGTAGCGGGTCTGGTAGCCATAGCCGTGGTCGATCACGATCTGGTTGCCGTAGCCGTTGGACTTGAACTCCGCCTGGACCACGACACCGTCGCCGGTGCAATAGACCGGCATGCCGGACGAGGTCGCGAAGTCCTGCCCTCCGTGGTTCTCCCCGCCGCCATAGACGGGATCCGTGCGGTAACCGAAACCGCTGGACAGGTGCACCTTGGTCGGGTCGGGCACGATCGGGGGCACGCTGGGCACGCAGGAGATCATGTCGCCGGCTTCGCGGGCGAGCTGCCCCACTTCGTCCAGCGCCTTGCTCCGGATGTAGACCCTCTTGGTGAGGTTGTCCAGCCAGCGGACCGACCAGCCCAGCGAAGAATTGGTCCCGAGCCGGTCGATCTCGGCGTAGCGGTTCTGGCCGCCCAGACCGGAATTCTTGACTTCTTCGGGAATGCTACCCAGACCGTAGATCGAGCGATACACCTCGTCGTCCCGCTGCTCGATGCCGGTCAGCGTCCTGTCATACAGGTCCAGCCGCCCTTCGAGCATCTCCATCTTCGCCTCCCAGTTCACGGCCTCGCGCTTGAGAATCGCCGTCTTGGGGAGGTCCCAGTGGAACACCGAGGTCCAGAGCCAGAAGTACAGGAACACGAAGCCGGCGGCGGCCAGGACGGCCACCGCTATCTTGATGTGCTTGAGGTACTTGAACTCAGTCTTTTCCTCATACAGCAAGGTATCGGGATTCAGTACGTACTTCGGCATAGGGGTGCAAAGATAGTTTAATTCCCTTTAAATAACAATTTCAATCGGGCTGAACCTCATGCCATTAGATATTATCATCGCAAGTGCGCGCCCGTGCGTTTTATTATTTGCCTGAAAATTGCTACTTTTGTGGTTCGATATTAATTTGCAGAAATATGACTTCCAAGGAAATCAGACAGAAATTCCTCGACTTCTTCGCATCGAAGGGCCACGCCATCGTGCCGTCCGCGCCGATGGTCGTCAAGAACGATCCGACCCTGATGTTCACCAACGCCGGCATGAACCAGTTCAAAGACATCTTCCTGGGCAACGACAAAGCCCCCTGGCAGCGTGCGGCCGACTCCCAGAAGTGCCTCCGCGTCAGCGGCAAGCACAACGACCTCGAGGAGGTGGGCCACGACACCTACCACCACACGATGTTCGAGATGCTCGGCAACTGGAGTTTCGGGGACTATTTCAAGGTCGAGGCCATCGACTGGGCGTGGGAGCTCCTGACCGAAGTGTACAAGATCGACAAGAACCTCCTGTACGCCACCGTGTTCGAAGGCTCCGCCGAAGACGGCACGCCGCTCGACACCGAGGCGCAGCAGGCCTGGCGCAAGCACCTGCCCGAGGACCACATCCTGCTGGGCAACAAGCACGACAACTTCTGGGAGATGGGAGAGACCGGCCCCTGCGGCCCCTGCTCCGAAGTCCACATCGATATCCGCACGGCGGAAGAGAAGGCGTCCGGCATCCCGGGCCGCGATCTCGTCAACAAGTCCGACCCGCACGTCATCGAGATCTGGAACCTCGTCTTCATGCAGTTCCAGCGTATGGCCGACGGCCACCTGGAGCCGCTGCCCGCCCGCAACATCGACACGGGTATGGGTTTCGAGCGCCTCTGCGCCGTGCTGCAGGGCAAGAACAGCAACTATGACTCCGACGTCTTCACCGGTATGCTCACCCGCATCGGACAGCTCTCCGGGCACCGTTACGGCGAGAGCGCGCAGACCGACGTGGCGATGCGCGTGATCGCGGACCACATCCGCGCCATCAGCTTCAGCATCGCCGACGGACAGCTCCCTTCCAACGTCAAGGCGGGTTACGTCATCCGCAGGATCCTGCGCCGTGCCGTCCGCTACGGCTACACCTTCCTCGGACTCTCCGAGCCCTTCCTCTGCCAGCTCGTGCAGCAGCTCGTGGACGATATGGGTGAAGCCTATCCCGAGATCGCGAAGCAGCAGAAGTTCATCGAGAGCGTCATCCGCGAGGAGGAAATGGCCTTCCTGCGCACGCTCGACCGCGGCATCCGCCTGATGGACGAGTGTATGGAGCGCAGCCGCGAGAGCAAGGTCATCGCCGGCGCCGACGCCTTCAAGCTCTACGACACCTACGGCTTCCCCATCGACCTGACGGAGCTGATCGCCGCCGAGAACGGCTACACCGTGGACCAGGCGGGCTTCCAGGTCGAGCTTCAGCAGCAGAAGGACCGCGCCCGCAACGCCACGGCCAACACCTTCGGCGACTGGACCGTGTACCACGAGGGCGAGGACGTGACCTTCGTCGGCTTCGACACGACCGAGGTCGAAGGAGCCCGGCTCCTCAAGAGCCGCACCGTCGTCCAGAAGAACAAGGAGATGCTCCAGCTCGTCTTCGACCGCACGCCGTTCTACGGCGAGATGGGCGGCGAGATCGGCGACACCGGCACCATCACCGCCGCGGACGGCGAGCAGATCCGCATCCTGAATACCGTCAAGGAGAACAACCTCACCATCCATATCGCGGAGCGCCTGCCGAAAGACGGCGCCGGCGACTTCACCCTGTGCGTGGACGCGGCGCGCCGTCAGCGCATCGCGAACAACCACAGCTGCACGCACCTGATGCACCGCGCCCTGCGCGAGGTCCTCGGCACCCACGTCGAGCAGAAGGGTTCCTTCGTGAGCGATCAGGGTTTCCGCTTCGACTTCTCGCATTTCGAGAAACTCTCCGACGAGCAGATCGCCCAGGTCGAGAAGCGCGTCAACGAGCTGATCCGCAGCAACTTCCCGCTTGACGAGAAACGCGACGCCACTATGGACGAAGCCCGCGGGATGGGCGCCATGGCCCTGTTCGGCGAAAAATACGGCGACCGCGTCCGCGTGGTCCGTTTCGGCCCGAGCGTCGAACTCTGTGGCGGCTGCCACACTTCCGCCACCGGCAACATCGGCCTCTTCAAGATCACCGGCGAGTCCGCCATTGCGGCCGGTATCCGCCGCATCGAGGCGGTGACCGGCGAGCAGGCGGAAGATATGGTCCTGGCCATGCAGGGTATGCTCAAGACGGCCCGCTCCTTCTTCAACAACGTGCCCGACCTGTCCGGCGCCATCCAGCGGCTGATCGAGGACAACGCCACCTTCAAGAAGCAGGCGGAGGAATTCTCGAAACAGAAGGCGGCCGAGCTCGCCCGCAGGCTGTCCGAGAAGGCCGTCGAGCGCGGCGGCATCAAGCTCATCGTCGCCGACGGCGGCGCCGTGCGCGGCATCGACACCAATATGCTCCGTTCGGCGGCCACCGCCCTCCAGAAAGAGCTCAAGGGCACGGCCCTCGCCGCGGCCTTCGAGTCCGACGGCAAGCCGCAGCTCCTGCTTATGTACTCCGACGACCTCGTGGCCGCCGGACGCAACGCCGGCAAGGACATCCGCGACGCCGCCCGCTTCATCCAGGGCGGTGGCGGCGGCCAGCCCGGCCTCGCGACCGCTGGCGGCAAGGATGCTTCCGGGCTGAAAGACGCCCTCGAGCAGCTCGTCGCCACCGCTACGCGCTAATCATTTAACCCCCGACCGGGATGAAGAGACTCGACCGTTTTGTCCTGAAGGCGTTCATCGGACCGTTCGTCGCGATCCTGATGATCGTCGTCTTCATCCTGGCCATGCAGACCCTCTGGCTGTACATCGACGAGCTGGTCGGCAAGGGACTCGGCATCCGCACCGTCCTGGAATTCCTGTTCTGGGGCGTGTGCAGCCTGGCCCTGCCGCTCGCCCTGCCGCTCGCCACCCTGCTCGCCTCCACCATGATCATCGGCCAGCTGGCCGAGAACGGCGAGCTGATGGCGATCAAGGCGGCCGGCATCTCGTTCGGCCGGCTCATCGCCCCGCTGGCGGTCGCCGCCGCCCTGATCGCCGGCAGCACCTTCGTGGTCTGCTCCCGGCTGGTCCCCTACGCCTACAACCAGATCTACACCCTGCGGGACGACATCGCCCGCACCAAGGACGAGATCAAGATCCCGCCGGGAACCTTCTACGACGGCATCGACGGCTACATCCTCCGGGTGGGCGCCCAGGACAAGGCCACCAGGATGCTCTACGACGTGCAGGTCTATGACCACACGGCCCGCAAGGGCAACGTTTCCGTGACCCTGGCGGACTCCGCCCTGATGAAGATGTCCAAGAACAAGGACTACCTGACCTTCTCGCTCTTCCACGGCACCACCTACCGGGAGGAGAACGACCTCCGTTCCGGCGACACCACCTTCGTCCTCCAGCACTTCGACTTCGCCCGGCAGGAGCTGCTGATCCAGCTCAAGAACTACAGTTTCGAGAAGTCCGACTCCGCCCGCTTCGACGACGCGATCCGCACCAAGCAGATGCCGGAGCTGCGCCACCTGAGCGACTCCCTGCGGCACTTCCTGGATTCCATCCACAATTACCGTTACGACATCGTGCGGCGCAACGCCATCCTCGCGTCCGGCTCGCAGCTGGACACGGCCCTGCGCAACCCGGACCTGCAGCCTTTCTCCTCCCCGGACTACCTCAAGTGGGACAAGCTGGGCGACCGGGCCACGGCGATGGGCCGCGCGGCCGACAACCTGATGCGTTTCAGCGGCGAGATCAACAACTTCCGTTTCGAGACCTACGAACAGTCGTTCAACCTCCGCCAGTCCGACATCTCCTTCCTGGAGAAGTTCGCCCAGGGCCTCGCCTGCCTGCTGCTCTTCTTCATCGGCGCACCGATCGGCGCCCTCGTGAAGAGCAAGCGCGGCGGACTCGGGGTGAGCCTCATCATCTCGGTGATGTTCTTCATCATCTACTACGTCTTCAACATCTCCGGTCTCAAGCTGGCGCGCGACGGCGCCGTGGAGACGCCCATCGGCGTGTTCATCTCCTCGCTGGTCGTCATACCGATCGGCATCTTCCTGACGGGAAAGGCGCTCAAGGACGCCGAGCTCTTCAATATGGACCAGCTCGCCATCTGGTGGCGCCGCATCCGCAGCCAGATCGCCCGCATATTCCGCCCGGTGCGCATCGTGTATATGGGCACGCCGGAGTTCGCCGTGAAGCCGCTGGACACCCTCGTCCAGGCCGGCTACAAGGTGGTGGGCGTGGTGACCGTGGCCGACAAACCCAGCGGGCGCGGCCTCAAGATGAACGAGAGCGCCGTCAAGCAGTACGCCGTGGAGCACGGCATCCCGGTGCTCCAGCCGGTCAAGCTCAAGGACCCGGAGTTCCTGGAGGCGCTGCGCGCCTGGAAGGCCGATATGTTCGTGGTGGTGGCCTTCCGAATGCTCCCGCAGGAGGTGTGGTCGATGCCCCGTCTGGGCACCTTCAACCTCCACGCGGCGCTGTTGCCGCAGTACCGCGGCGCCGCCCCGATCAACTGGGCCGTCATCAACGGAGAGAAGATGTCCGGCGTCACGACCTTCATGATCGACAAGGACATCGACACCGGCGGCATCATCCTGCGCCAGGAGTGCCGCATCCGCCCGGACGAGACGGCCGGCGAGCTGCACGACGAACTGATGGAGATCGGCTCCGACCTGGTCCTGCAGACGGTCGAGGGCCTGATCCAGCACAACGTCGAGCTGCGCGTCCAGCGCTCCTTCATCCAGGGTTCCGAGGAGCTCCGGCCCGCCCCGAAGCTCACCAAGGAGCTCTGCCACATCGACTGGACCCGCCCCACGGACGAGGTTTACAACCTCATCCGCGGTCTCAGCCCGTATCCCACGGCCTATACGGAACTGAAGAGGGATGCCGAATCCCAGTCCCTGAAGATCTACTTCACGGAGAAGCGCCCCGACCTCCACGCGGAGCCCGGCTCCGTCCTTTCCGACGGCAAGACCTACCTGGCCATCGCCACCGGCGACGGCGCCCTGTCGCTCACCGACATCCAGCTCGCCGGCAAGAAAAGAATGCAGGTCGCGGAGTTCCTCAAAGGCTTCCGCGACCCGCAATCCTGGACGGCTGCTTAATTACAGCGTTTCCTGTTTCAAATCTTCGATGATGCGGTCGATGCGCCGCAGCTGATCCGGTATGCGGATGTTCTGCGGGCAGAGCGATTCGCAGCGACGGCACGAGATGCAGTGGTCGGCCTGACGCACTGTCGGAATCGCCTTGTCATAGGCCAGCAGATAGCGGCGGCGCGCCTTGGCGTAGTCCTTCTGCTCCTTGCTGACCACGTAGGTGCCGGCAGTGACGTTGTCGTTGTAGAACTTGAAGATGCCCGGGATGTTGATGCCGTAGGGGCAGGGCATGCAGTACTGGCAGCCCGTGCAGGGGACCAGCGGATAATCCTCCATCTGGTCGGCCACGCTCCACAGGAACTCCTTCTCCTCGTCGGTGAGCGGCTGGAAATCCAGGAAGGTCTGCAGGTTGTCCTGCAGGTGCTCCATATAGGTCATACCGCTCAGGGCCACCATCACGCGCGGGAAACTGCCCACGTAGCGGAAGGCCCAGGAGGCGATGCTCAGCTCGGGCTCGCGCGCCTTGAGCTGGTCGGACAACTGTGAAGGAATCTCCGCCAGGGCACCGCCGCGCAGCGGCTCCATGATCACGATCGGAATCCCCCGCTTGTCGAGTTCGGCATAGAGGTAGTCCGCCCGGGTGTTGCGTCCGCTCGGATGCTCCCAGTCCACGTAGTTCATCTGGATCTGCACGAAATCCCAGTGGTACTTGTCGTGCATCGCCATCATTTCGTCGAAGCCCTGCTGGTTCCCGTGGAAGGAGAAACCCAAATGACGGACACGGCCCGCTTCCCGCTCTTGGAGGAGGAAGTCCACCATCTTCGCATAACGGGTATTGAAGTCAGCCAGGCTGCTGGCGCCGTGCAGCAGGTAATAATCGATATGGTCCGTCTTGAAGACTTCGAGTGAATGGCGGTACATCCTGACGCATTCCTCGTACGGGGTGTCGCCGAAAAGGGACAATTTGGTCGCGATCAGCCATTTTTCCCTCGGGTGGCGGTTGAGGGCGATGGACGTGGCCTGTTCGCTCTCACCGCCCAGATAGACGGGGGACGTATCAAAGTAGTTTACACCGTGTGCGATGGCGAAGTCCACCAGACGGTTCACCTCTTCCTGATTGGGATGATCCCTGCCATCCTCTCCCCGGACCATCGGCCAGCGCATACAGCCGTAGCCGAGGGTGCCGATGCCGGGATAGTTCTGGAGCATCGAGCCGTGCAGGTCGCTGTTCAGTTCGTGGGACTTCTGCTTGACAGCCCCGGGTGCGCAGGCGGCCACGCCCAATGCGGCGGCGCCCACGCCTGCAGTCTTGATAAATTCTCTTCTGTCCATACTGCTCAGGCTTTGGTGTGGTGGATGGAATTGGCACGGACGGTGATGGCGCTGATCGGGCGGGACGGGCACAGGAACTCGCAGGCGCCGCAACCGATGCACTGCGACTCGGAGACCGTCGGGACGGGATGCACGCAGCCTTCGGTTTCGACCATACGGATGGCGCCGGTCGGGCAATGGTAGGCGCAGTTGCCGCAGGTGCTTTCGCCCTTGGCGGCGAAGCAGAGCGACAGGTTCACGTGCGCCAGACCGATCTGGATGGTCTGTTTCTGGCCCTTCTCGACCGGTTTGATCGCACCGGCCGGGCAGACCTGGCTGCAGGCGTTGCACTCCGGGCGGCAGTAGCCTTTCTCATAGCCCATCTCGGGCTGCATGAAATGCTCGAAGTCCGTGGAGGGGCGGAGCACCCCGTTGGGGCAGGCGCTCACGCAGAGCTGGCAGGCGGTGCAGTGGCTGTAGAACGCCTTCTCACCGCTCGCGCCGAACGGCACCAGGTGGCCGCCCCGTTCCGGAGCCTCCTTCGGCAGCACCTCCGCGAGACCGCCCTGGTTGTGCTGCTGGGCCTTGGCGGCGAACGCCGTGCCGAGCACGGCCGCGGTGGCGATGAACGCCCGCCGGCCGCCGTCGGCCTTGTCTTCATTTGCCGGCTTGGCCGGCGCCTCTTTCTTCCCGAAGCCCACGAAGCGGTACTTGATCGCCCCTTCCGTGCAGTTCTCCAGGCAGTCGAAGCACATAACGCAGCGGCTGTAGTCGATGCAGTGGTTCGCGGTGTCGATGCAGGAGGCCTTGCAGGCCTTGCCGCAACGGGCGCAGTTGATGCACTTGGACGTGTCGATGGTCGGACGGAACAGCGAGAAGCGGCTCACCAGGCTCAGGGTCGTGCCGACCGGGCAGACGGTGTTGCAGTACTCGCGTCCCCACAGCCAGGCGCAGGCGAAGATGATCACCAGCGTCAGCAGGCCCGTGACCAGCAGGGCCGGGACGACGGATCCGGACGCCAGGCCGACGATGCTCCGCACCACGCGCCCGTAGGCGCTGTACGGTGCGATCAGCGCGATCAGCATCTGGCCGCTGACGAAGATGGACACGATCGAGAGCACCAGCACGCCGTAGCGCACCCATTTGTGCTCCTTGACATAGGAGAAACGCTTCAGGTACTGTTTCACCCGGGGCTTCTCGGCGGAGCCGCTCTCTTTCAGTTTCTTGAGCTTGCGGGTCTGGGCGTCCTGCTGCCATTTGCCGACCGTGCGGCGCAGCCAGATGACGACGTCCTGGAAGACGCCCATCGGGCAGATCACCGAGCAATACACGCGGCCGAAGACGAAGCACATCAGCAGGATGATGGCCACGACGACCAGGTTCAGGGCCATGGCAGACGGGAGGAACTGGAGCTTCGCCATCCACCCCCACCAGTCGTGGCCGATGCCCACGAACAGCAGCGTGATCCCGATGAAGAACAACGCCGCCAGGACAATACGGATTTTTCTCAGCATATAATTCTTTTGTGTGAAACAAAGATAACGGAAATCCGGACAAATCCTATTCCTTATTTTGTCCAATAGTTTCCTTATTTTCCCACTTCCCCGGCACGAAGCTTCTGCCGGCGCGTTTCCGCAGAATCGTGGCCGAAAAGCAGGCGCGGTCCTTCGGCGGCCCGCCAGGCCTTCGAATCGAACTCCTCCGGGTCTTTCGGGCTCACGTACGCCCCTTCGTGGTCGATCACGAACGACAGATACGTGATCGGATACCCCTGCTCCAGGAACAGCTGCTCGTAGAACGTCTGCACCTCCCGGACAATTTCAGGCGGAGCCGCAGCGGCAGTCGCCCCAGAAAACCGTGCCACCCTCGGCATCGTAAGAGGGAGGGGCCCATCGCCAGATGGGAGGGGTCCGGCGCAGCCGGACGTTTTCAGGGGCGAGCTGCCGTGCGGCTCCGTGTTGTACAGGTCGGTGGTCTGCGACAGGATACGGAGGCCGTTGGCGCGGCAGACGGCGAGGGCGTATTCGTGCAGAAAACGAGAGTCGGTCTTGAGGTGGACGATACCGCCGGGCCGCAGGAAACTGCGATAGCGCTCCAGGAAGAGCGGCGAGCAGAGCCGCGAATTCTCGCTGCGATACTGCGGATCCGAGAAGGTCAGCCAGACCTCCGACACCTCGCCGGGCGCGAAAAAAGCCGTGATGAACTCCACCCGCGTCCGCAGGAACGCCACGTTGGGCAGCGCGTGCTCCGTAGCGTATTTCGCGCCTTTCCACAGGCGCGCCCCCTTGATGTCCACGCCGATATAATTCCGCGACGGATCCCGCTCCGCCAGTGCGATCGTGTATTCGCCTTTTCCGCATCCCAGCTCCAGGACAAGCGGATTCCCGTTGCCGAAACGGTCCTGCCAGCGCCCCTTGACCGCGTGGTCGCGCAGGTGGAAATAGCCGTCGGCGAGAAGCTCTTCCGCCGAAGGCTGCAGGAGGCAGGAGAACGTCTCGTTCTCCGCGAATTTGCGAAGCTTATCGTGTCCCATCCCGTTTCTTGCAAACAAGTCCGAAGCCGAGCAGCGCCCCGTCCGCGCCCACCGGGCGCACGCTGAGCTGCCAGTCCCCCGCCTGGGCGGGAATCATTCCGCTGCGGTAGAGCTCCCTCGTGCCCTCCGGCTCCACCGTCCGCATATAGACCGTCTCCGGAAAGGCGTCACCGGAGGGGGCGAGCCACTGCACGTTGAGCTGGAGGTTCTCCACCCGCTCCGAAGCGGCCCGGCTGTAGAACCAGAAATCATACGCGGCCGTGGTGTCCTGCAGCGGGAGCGAATAGATATAGACTCCGTCCTGGGCGTCCTTCCGGAGCGTGAAAAGCTCCAGGTCCTCCGGATGGGAACAAGCCGGCAGCACGACTGCCAGGCAGAGTGCCGCGAAAAAGAGACGGATGAGGGATCCCCGCGCCATTTTCTAGCGGGCGGGCTTTTCTTTTTTCTGCCCGCCCTGGCCGGCTGCCTTGCCGCGGCCCTTGCGGTTGCGGCCGCCGCGCGAACGCCTGCGCTTGGGCGAGTCGAAGCGGCTGATGCTGTCGTCGCCGACCGCCGTCACGAACTCCGGAATGTTCGGCACCGGCGCCGTGCGCAGCGACTCCGGCTTCTCGCCGTTGCGGTTCATCTCGATGATGTCCCACACATCGGCGGCATCCAGCGGGAACAGCTCCGCGTCGGAACCCTTCTCGTAGGAGAAATACATCACCTCGCGCAGGATGTCGGTCTTGCGCAGCCAGGCCGGACCGTCCTCGAACTCCAGCGGCTCGCTGAGCTTGGGGATGCGGGACTGGGCGTCCAGGTACGTGGCCACCTCGTAGTTGAGGCAGCACTTGAGCTTGCCGCACTGGCCGGCCAGTTTCTGCGGATTCAGCGACAGATCCTGGCAGCGGGCGGCCGCCGTGGAGATGCTCTGGAAAGAGGAAATATAATTGGCGCAGCAGAGCTCGCGGCCGCAGATGCCCAGTCCTCCGATGAGGCCGGCTTCCTGCCGCGCGCCGATCTGCTTCATCTCGATGCGGATGCGGAACTCCTCCGCGAAGACCTTGATCAGCTGGCGGAAGTCCACGCGTCCGTCGGCGATGTAGTAGAAGATGGCCTTGGTGCCGTCTCCCTGGAATTCCACGTCGCCTATCTTCATCTCCAGACCCATCTCGGCGGCAATGCGGCGCGCCTTGATCATCGTGTCCTGCTCCCTGGCGATGGCTTCCTGCCACCTTTCGATGTCGTTCTGCTTGGCCTTGCGGTAGATCTTCTTGAACTCGGTGGTCTCGGGATCTATGCCCTTGCACTTCATCTGGCGGAGCACTATGGCCCCTTCCAGGGTGACTATGCCGAGGTCGTGGCCGTTGGTCGCCTCCACGATGACCATGTCGCCGAGCTTGACGTTCTGCCCGGAATCGTTGCGGTATATCCCCTTGCGGGTGTTCTTGAACCTGACTTCGTACAGGTTGGGATTGGTGCCGTCGTCGGCCCCTTGCAGCCAGTTGCGGTCGCCGAGCTTGCAGCAGCCGGCCCTGTAGGTGCACTGGGATTCGCCCGTATCGGCATCGTGGCGCACCACGCAGCCTCTCAGACAGTCGTATTGTATGGTTTCGTTGTCCATATCGGTCATATTGTCATATAAAGCCTGTCAACCAGGTCCGTGAAGAGGATCTTTAGGTTGACATTGCGGTCTATCAGCGACAGGGCGCGGTCCAGGTGGCCGGAAGCGACGCGCGGGAAGGTCTTCCTGCACTTCGCCGCCCAAGCGGACAACTGCTGGTCGTCATCGTTTTTCAGGGCATCGAAGCCCTGCTGGATGATGAATATGCAGCGCAGCCTGTCTGCTGCAAATTTACAAAAAGCTTTGGCACTTTCACGCGAAGGCAGCGAAGCGGCCTCTTCCCCTACGGCAATGGCTCCGGGGAGGTCGCGTGAGGTCAGCGCGTCCATAAGGCGGCTGAAAAGGTCGGAGCAGGTGTCCGCAAGTTCTCCGGAAACGGCCCTCACCGGGGTTCCGGACACCACCCTGATGCGCTGGCAGCGGGAGGAGATGGTCACGAGGACCTTCTCCGGGGAATGGGTGATCAGCAGGAACTGCGTCAGCGCGGGCGGTTCCTCTATCATCTTCAGGAGCCTGTTGGCGGCTTCCTGGTTCATCTTTTCGGGCAGGTAGATCACCACCGAGCGGTATCCTCCCTCGAGCGCGCTGAGCGATAGCGTGTCCAGCAGGGCCTTGGATTCGCCGACGGAGATGATTGCGGACTTGCCTTCCATCCCGAGGGCCTCGGAAAGTTCCGTCTCGGTGAAGAAGGGGTTGGTCCTGACGAGTTCCCTCCAGGCGGCGATGCAGCCGGTGGAAGTGTTGGGCGAGACCGTGGGGAAGATGAAGTGCACGTCCGGGTGGATGAGCTTGGAGATCTTGTTGCACGCAGGGCACTCCCCGCAGGAATCCCCGTCCCGGCGCGACTGGCAGTAGAGGTACTGCAGGAACGCGATGGCGATGCCTATGGCCCCGCCGCCGTCATCCTCGTGCAGCATTATGGCGTGCGGGATGCGGCCGGAATCGACCATCCCCGCCAGTGCCGCGAGCACTTCCCTGTTTCCTGCAGTCTCCGAGAATCTCATACCCTTCTGAGCGCGTTGAATCTTGCAAGTTCCGCGAGCATCTCCTTCGCCTCCCCGTCCGGGAAGACGTCGAGTGCGCGCACGGCCTTCTCCACATATCCGTCCAGCCGGGCGGAGGCATATTCCACGCCGCCGCGCTCCAGCACGAAGTTACGGATTTCGCCGCAATATTCCGGATGCTCCCGTATCTCCCTGACCTTGGAGCGCATCTCCGCCTCGCGCGGGGAATCCTTCAGGGCGCCCAGCAGCGGCAGGGTTATCTTCCTCTCCATCAGGTCTATGCCCACGGGCTTGCCGAGTTCCCCGCCCCCGTTGTAGTCCAGGATGTCGTCCTTGATCTGGAAGGCCACCCCGAGCGCATCGGCGTATGCCACGGCCGCGGCGGCATGGGCGGCTGTCGCATCCACCGAGACGGCGGCGGAAGAGCAGGCGGAGACGAAGAGCGATGCCGTCTTGCAGCGGATGATGCGGAGGTAGTCCTCCTCGGTGGTGTCGGCGGTGGACGCCTTCTCCAGCT
>JAEEGG010005655.1_pt1 | contig 29518 bp, 23 predicted proteins | sample 9134161 | NCBI WGS metagenome assembly JAEEGG01 (sample SAMN16246543, study PRJNA631951) | gut metagenome | biome: gut microbiome; feature: rumen; material: CR-attached | host: Bos | place: Iran: Karaj | collected 2018-10
ATAATAGCAACAGCAACGAAAACGTTATAAGAATATATGACTCAAGATACAAACAGCATCCCAAAACTTTAATCTCCATTTGAGCAACTGAGAGAGGTTGATGCCGATGAATGTGATTTGGGATATGCGAAAGCCTATTCCCGGATTCTTGTTGGAGTCAGCGAAAACGGTGTGAGTTGAGATATGGAGCAATAGAACAGAAATCGAAAACGTTATAAAAACATATGAGCGAAAAGCAGAAATACATTGACTTTGAGGCTTACGAACGTGTGGCAGTTTTTTTCGTCATTTTTGCTGTTTTGCTGTCACTAACGTTATATTCCGTTGGAATAGAGTTAGTTATATGATGACGGCAAAGTGACGGTAGTGACGGCAAAATCGATAGTAGCGGTAGCAAAATGATAGTAGCGGCAGCAAAAGTCAAGACTTTTGAAGGCTACTCTCTGCTCTTTCCCACCGTGGGAACGGATTGTTTGCCGGTATCTATCGTGGCTTTCCCTCCGTGGGAAATCATGCAGACTCGGCATCAACCCATCAAAGCTTACAATGCTAACAACTATCTTATCTTAAGTGTTATCGCTGTAGCATCAACTCAGTTTCTGCCACATTTCTGCCATTTTGCCGTCACTACTGTCACTTTGCTGTCACTCGTAACGTTCTTATTCTCAGGCAGTATTGCAGTGGTGACAGCAAAATGAAAGAAAAAGAATATTTGTCATTGTGCAAAGGCCGACTGACAGGTCATCGGTGAACTGCACGTATTTTACGTGCATTGGCTTTTATTCTGCAAAGATAAGAAATATTTTTGGAAAAAACAAGAAATCAGGCGGATATTTCATTGCAATAGTATAAATATACGTCAGAGTATGTCTGCTATTTCGGTTCCACATGTACGGCTACGTGGGTGTCCTGTCCGTAGTGGCTTTTGAGCAGGTCCTCTACGGCGGATGCTTTGTCGTGGGCTTCGCGCAGGGTGATGTCACCATCCACGAGGATGTGCAGCTCGATGGCGTAGTGGTTGCCGATGCGGCGGGTGCGCAGGTCGTGGGGCTCTTCTACGTCGGGGACTGAGGTGACCAACAGGATAATCTCTTTTTCTACTTCGTCCGGCAACGACTGTTCCATGAGATCGCCAATGCCATCGCGCAACAGATGGACGGATACCTTTACGATGAAGGCTCCGACGACCAAGGATGCCAGCGGGTCGAGCACCGTCCAACGCTGCCCCAGGAAGATGGCTCCGCCGATGCCAAGGGCCGTACCGACGGACGAAAGGGCATCGCTGCGGTGATGCCATGCATTGGCCTCTACGGCAGGCGACTGCAGCTGGCGGGCCTTGATGATGGAGTAGCGATAGACGGCTTCCTTAAACACGATAGACAAGAGGGCTGCCCAGAGTGCCAGCATGCCGGGAGCCTCCAGACGTCCGCCGTTGAGCCATGTGGCAATCTTGGTGGCTCCGCCATACAGAATCCAGATGGCGACGGCCAGGAGTGCCACACCGATGAGTGTCAGGGCCAGCGTCTCGTACTTGCCATGACCATATTCATGCGACTTGTCCTGGGGTTTGCCGCTGATGCGGACAAAGGCCAGCACGATGATGTCGGTGATGAAGTCGGAGAGCGAATGGACGGCATCGGCTATCATGGCGGCACTGTTTCCCATGATGCCGGCAACAAACTTGAACGCCACCAGAATGACGTTCACGGCACCTCCGACAAGCGTTACCTTGTATATTTCCTTGTTTCTTTCCACGTTCCAGAAAATAAAATGATTAGATAAAAGAAGCCACTCGCGACTTACCGGTTATACTTTGTCAGCAGGTTTTTGACGATATGGCCGCCGCGCTTGATGACGTCGTCAGGCCACGGACCGCCTGGTGTGGCGCGGGGAAGGAGCATGGAGCACGACTCGTTCTTGTCGCTGACCGACCAGAAGACCCAGCCGATGTGCAGTTCCTCCATGAGGTCAACCCACTTCTGCGCCTCCTCCTCATTGATTTCACCGTCGCCGGAGGCTTCGGTCACGCCGCACTCCGAGACGAAGATGGGGATGCGCTTGGCAGCCTCACGCATACGGTCGCGGAGATAGTCCTTGTGGGTGGAGGCATAGAAATGCAGGGTATAGGCCACATTTGAAACCCCCGTGAGCGGACTCTCTGCCACGAGGTGCACATCCTGGTCCCAATGCGGGCAGCCCATGAGGATGATGTTGTCGGGGTCGTACTTGCGAATCTCTCGTATGACGGTCTGGGCATACTGCTTCAGGTCGTCCCACGAGTCTTCGACGGGCTCGTTGTAGAGTTCGTAGATGACGTGCGGATGCTTGCCGTACTTCTTGGCCATCTCGCCAAAGAACTTGGTAGCTTCGGCAGTCAGGAGCTTATGGGAGTGCCAGTCGATGATGACATAAACGTCTTCCTTGATGGCAGCCTCGATGACCGGCGTCATGCATTGCATGGCAAACTCGGGGTTTTCCAGGTAGTTGTCCTCAATCATGATGCCCATGGCAGCGCGTACAACGTTGGCATGCCAGTCGCGATGCAGCGTGCGGACAGCCTTCTTGTTGTAGAAACGTGGCCACAGGTTATGCCACCCGAGACTGATGCCGCGCAGGGTGACGGGTTGTCCCTGCTGGTCGCAAAGCTGTGTGCCGATGACTTGCAGCTGTCCCCAGCGTTTCACGGGAGCCTCTTGTGCTGCTGCGCTGCTAAATGCGAAATGACAAATGATAAATGATAAACCTATCAGAAGTCTTTTGTTAATGTTGGTAATCATAATCTTTATATTCTAACGTTTCCTCTAACTTCTTCTAACTTCCTCTAACTTCTTCTAACTTCCTCTAACTTCCTCTGACTTTTAAAACAGCGTGAGTGTATAAAGGTAGATGACGGCAGCGGGAATGGCCAGCAACGAAGAGTCGAAGCGGTCGAGCATGCCACCGTGACCGGGCAGGATGTTGCCCGAATCTTTGATGCCCAGGGTGCGCTTGAAGAGGCTTTCCACGAGGTCGCCCCAGGTGCCGAAGACCACGATGACGAGGCCCAGTCCGGCCCATTGCCACTCGTTGAGCAGGGCAATGCCTTGCTGGTTCTCGTACCATCCGTAGGCCCATGCCAATGCCACCACCAGCAGACCACCGCCGATGCTGCCTTCCCACGACTTGCCTGGCGAGATGCGCGGGAACAGCTTATGACGGCCTAAGAGCGAGCCGACGCAGTAGGCTCCCGTATCGTTGAGCCAGAGACAGACGAAGACGGAGAGTGGCAGGATGGTGTTGAACATGACGCGTCCGTCGGGTGTGGCGGTAAATGCCAGCACGTTGATGAGCGAGAAGGGTAGGGCGATGTACATCTGTGACAGCATGGTGTAGGCCCAGTTGTTAATGGGGTCGGGCTGTTTGCCGTACAGTTCAGCCACCAACAGATAGACCACCGTGACCAGGTAGGGTATGAACACCATCGACTTGGCGCTGCCGCCATAGACGTCGCTACAGAAATAGGCTACAGCGAAGAAGAAATAGACACCTGCCACCGTGCAGATGAAACGGTTGACGGTGACGTGAACGGGTGCCTCGTCGTCGTTACCACGTTGGTTGACTAGTCCCGTGAACTCCCAGACGGTGAGTCCGGTGACGAGGGCGAACAACAGTACCATGGCCCGTGGGTCAAGGAAACAGGTGACAACGATGGCTACAAACAGGATGCCTGTAATGGCGCGGATGAGAAAGTTCTTCATAGGCTTTACTCTTCTTATTTCTCAGGGGTCTCGGAGTTTTCAGTTGTTTCGGAGTCCTTGGAAGCGGCAGCTGCTGCCTCCAGTTCCTTCTCGCGACGCTCGGCCATAGCCTCTGCGTCAGCCCGCATCTGGGCTTCCAGGAGTTCCTCTGCACGGCTGGTCCAGGGACGTGGACCGAAGATTTTCTCCACATCCTCGGCAAAGATGACCTCGCGGTCAACTAGCAGCTGTGCCAGTTGGGCGTGACCATCCTTGTGCTCGGTCAGTATCTGCTTGGCACGGTCGTACTGCTCGTTGATCATCTTCAGCACCTCGTCGTCCATGATTTTTGCTGTAGTGTCAGAGTAGGGACGCTGGAACTGGTATTCCGCGTTGTTGTAGTAGCAGATGTTCGGCAGCTTGTCGCTCATGCCGGCGTAGGCTATCATGCCGTAGGCCTGCTTGGTGGTACGCTCCAGGTCGTTCATGGCACCGGTGGAGATATGGCCGATGAACAGTTCCTCGGCAGCACGGCCGCCTAAGAGTGAACACATCTCGTCGAGCATGGCCTCCTTGGTCTGCAGCACGCGTTCCTCCGGCAGGTACCAGGCAGCACCCAGCGCCTGACCACGTGGCACAATGCTCACCTTGACCAGCGGGTTGGCAAACTCCGTGAACCATGATATGGTGGCGTGGCCGGCCTCGTGGATGGCTATCGACTTCTTTTCAGCCTCAGTCATCACCTTCGTCTTCTTCTCCAGTCCGCCGATGATACGGTCAACGGCATCGAGGAAGTCCTGCTTGCCTACCTTTTCACTATTGTGACGGGCGGCAATGAGGGCGGCCTCGTTACATACGTTGGCAATGTCGGCTCCCGAGAAACCAGGTGTCTGGCGGGCCAGGAACTCTATATCTACCGTCTCGTCAAGTTTCAGCGGCTTCAGGTGTACCTTGAAGACTTCCGTACGCTCGTGGAGGTCGGGTAGATCCACATGTATCTGGCGGTCGAAACGTCCGGCACGCAACAGGGCGGAGTCGAGCATGTCGGCACGGTTGGTGGCAGCCAGTGTGATGATGCCGCTGTTCGTGCCGAAGCCGTCCATCTCCGTCAGCAGGGCGTTCAGCGTGTTTTCACGTTCGTCGTTACCACCCATGGCGGGGTTCTTCGAACGGGCACGTCCCACGGCGTCAATCTCGTCGATGAAGATGATGCATGGGGCCTTCTGCTTGGCCTGCTGGAACAGGTCACGCACACGGCTGGCACCTACGCCGACGAACATCTCCACGAAGTCGGAACCTGACATCGAGAAGAACGGCACACCGGCCTCGCCGGCTACGGCCTTCGCCATCAGCGTCTTACCCGTTCCCGGAGGACCTACGAGCAGTGCGCCCTTGGGAATCTTTCCGCCCAGTTCGGTATATTTCTGCGGGTTCTTCAGAAAATCCACAATCTCCTGCATCTCTTGCTTGGCACCAGCCTGACCTGCCACGTCCTTGAACGTAATCTGCAGGTTGCCGCCGTTCTCGTACATCTTCGCACGGCTCTTGCCCACATTGAAGATGCCGCCGCCCATGCCGCCGCTGCCTCCCATGCGCCGCATGAAGAAAATCCATACGGCCACAATGGCCACAATAGGCAGAATGTTGTATAGCAGGAAGTTGAACACCTCGTTGCTGTTGCGGTTCTCGTAGCTGAAGTCGCCCGTGAATTTCTTGTCGGCACGCATCTGACTGATGAACTGCTCCGTCTGGTCAACCGAGCCAATCTCGACGGTAACGAACGGCTCGGCTCCCGTCTGCTGAACGCTCTGCTTGAACACCTCGCGCACCTTCTCGGGCTTAACATACATGTAGAGCTCGCTCTGGTTCTTGTTGATGACGATCTTCTTGGCGTAGCCAGCCGTCACCATATCCTTGAACTTCGAGTAAGCTACTTGTTTCTTGGTGGCGCTGCTGTCGGTTCCACCAGTCATATACAGGCCGATGAGAATAGCAATGACTATGGCATAAATCCAATTCATATTGAATTTAGGCATGTTCATCTTCGGCTGGTTATTGTTTTCGTTATTGTTGTTTTCCATTCTCTTAATGATTGAAATTCCTATTCACCACTCACCATCAGTCCAGGTCGGGCACTTGCGTCAGTTGGGCATCGGCCCACAGGTGTTCCAAATCGTAGAACTCACGAACGTCGGGCAGGAAGATGTGAACCAGCACGTCGGCAAAGTCCATTGCCACCCACTGGGCATTCTCCAGTCCTGCTACTGCCGTCGGCTTCTCACTCAGTTCCTTGCGGGCGAAGTCGCCTACCGACTCGGTGATAGCCTCCACCTGAGCCGGAGAGTTGCCTTGGCTGATAACAAAATATTTACAGATGCTTCCCTCAATGTTGCTGAGGTCAGCCACTACGATGTTCTGTCCCTTTTTCTCTTGTATTCCCTTGACGATGGTATCTACTAACTGTCTTGTTTGTTCCATTAATATAAATAATGTGTAATTTGACGCACAAAGATACAGCATTTTTCTTGTAAAACTGATATAAAAGGGAAAATTTTGCGCTTTTTTATAATTTTCTTCCGTTTTTTTTTGCTGATTCGGAAAAATGTACTACCTTTGCATCCGCAAATCGGCAAGGAGCTGTTTTTGTAAAAGGCATTGGGGTATGGTGTAATGGTAACACTGCAGATTCTGGTCCTGCCTTTCCTGGTTCGAGTCCGGGTACCCCAACAAAAGAATCGTCAAGTCACTTGGCGATTTTTTTTGTTATATTCTTGGCTATGTCGTGAATTGGTTATTTTTGCAGGCGATATAGATAGCAAATTACGTGTTGAACGAGGAAGACCTGGGCGATGCCACCGTGACGACGGTGTGGGAGTTCGGACTTCCCAACCAGCGTGGCATCTATATCATGAACGGCAAAAGGTCGTAGTCAAGTAAGCAAGAATATTATTCTAAAAAGCCTTGGATAAAGAACCGGGTTTGGAATAAAGATTGTCTGTATTTATTATTTTTAGGGATATCCTCTGAATTCTTAGGAGAATTTGGAGGATATTTCTTTTCTCCGTACCTTTGCAACCAGAAAAAGTGACAAATATGAAGAAGCATACAATAGCAGTCCATACCCCTTACGTCCGTCCCGATGCCTATGGTGCCTTGTCGGTTCCCATATATAATAATGTGGCATTCGAGTTTCAGGATGCCCAGACCATGAGCGATGCTTTCTGCAACCGTATCAAGGCTCCTGACTATGCACGGATGGGTAATCCCACGGTGACGAACTTCGAGCAACGTGTCAAGGCTCTGACCGGTGCGGCGCATGTGACAGCCTACAATTCTGGCATGGCGGCTATCAGCAATGTGTTGCTAGCGGTCAGTGCACAGGGAAGGAATGTCGTCACATCGCGTCATCTCTTCGGTAATACGCTGGCGCTCATCAGCAATACACTCTTGCGATTCGGTGTGAAACCCCGCCTGCGTGACCTCACCGACCTGGAGGCGGTAGAGGCAGCCGTCGATGAACAGACCGCCTGTGTGTTTCTGGAAATAGTGACCAATCCGCAGTTGGAGGTAGCCGACCTGAAGGGCATTGCAGACATTGCCCACCGTAAGGGAGTACCCGTGATAGCCGACTCTACCATCATACCATTTACAGAGACGTCGCTGAAGGACTTGGGCGTAGACTTTGAGGTGGTGTCGAGTACGAAGTACATTTCGGGAGGCGGTACGTCACTGGGTGGCTTGGTTATCGACTACGGCCATTTCCCTCTGATTAACCAGCGTGTGAAGTACGAACTGCTGGTCAACCTCGGCGCCTATATGACGCCACAGGTGGCTTATATGCAGACACTCGGTCTGGAGACACTCGACGTGCGCTATCAGCGCCAGGCTGCCAATACGCGTTGGCTGGCAGAGCAGCTGTGCCAGTTGCCTGCTATCAGCCGCGTGAATTATGTCGGGCTGGCAGACAACCCCTACTATGCCTTGGCGCAGCAGCAGTTCGGACCCACAGCAGGCGCTATGCTCACCATTGACCTCGCGTCGAAGGAAGCCTGTTTCCAGTTCCTGAACAGTCTGAAACTCATTCATCGTGCCACCAATCTCTTCGACAGTCGCACGCTGGCCATTCATCCTGCCTCTACCATCTTCGGACTCTTTCCGGACAGGCAGCTGGAGCAGATGGACGTGCGCCAGACTACCATCCGGCTTTCTGTAGGATTAGAGGCCCCCGAAGACATCCTTGAAGATATTATACAAGCATTATAATCATAAAGTCATGGCAAAGATAGCACATAGTCTAATAGAGTTAATCGGCAATACGCCACTGGTGGAGCTGACGGGAACGGAACGTGAACTGAAGCTCCGGGCCAACGTGATTGCCAAGTTGGAGTACCTGAATCCGGCACGTAGCGTAAAGGACCGTACAGCGCTGGCACTCATTGAACGGGCGGAACGCAAGGGACTGATAGGTCCTGGTACCACGATTGTCGAGCCGACGAGTGGCAATACGGGCATTGGCCTGGCATTCATAGCTGCCATCCGTGGCTACCGGCTCATTCTGACCATGCCAGATGCCATGTCTGTAGAGCGTCGAACCCTGCTGAAGTCCTTAGGTGCAGAACTGGTGCTGACACCTTCTTACGAAGGCATGGCCGGTGCCATCCGCAAGGCACAGGAGCTGAAGGAACAGATAGGCAATGCCTACATTCCCCAACAGTTTGAGAATCCAGCCAACCCGGAAGTGCATCGCGCCACGACGGCAGAAGAAATATGGAGCGATACCGACGGCAAGGTTGACATCTTTGTGGCTGGCATCGGAACGGGTGGCACCATCACAGGTGTGGGGCAGGTGCTGAAAACCTATAATCGTAAGGTAAAGGTTGTTGGTGTGGAGCCCTATACGTCGTCAGTGCTCAGCGGTGAGCGTCCTGGTCCCCACAAGATACAGGGCATTGGTGCAGGATTCCAGCCCAAGGTACTTGACACGACGGTCTATGACGAGATACTGCGCATCAAGGACGAGGAGGCCTTTGCCGTAGGACGCCTGTTGGCTACCAAGGATGGTGTGTTGACGGGTATTTCCAGCGGTGCTGCCGCGGCAGCTGCCATCAAGCTGGCGCGACGTCCGGAGAATGCCGGGAAGAACATCGTGGTACTGTTGCCCGACACGGGGGAGCGATACCTGACGACCGCATTGTTTAACTTTGAAAACGCATAGTTATGGCAGAGATAAGAAAACTGAATATTATCGCCTTCAGCGGCGACTTTGACAAACTGACGGCTGTGTTTACGTTAGGGACTGGGGCGGCAGCCGTGGGTTACGAGGTGAATATCTTTTTCACCTTCTGGGGACTTGACGCTATCAAGCAGAAACAGGGACGTTCGTTCACGGGTGGCAACTGGCTCACCAAACTCTTTGGCTTCATGATGGGTGGCCTCAAGGTGACTCCCACCAGCCGCTTCAACTTCTTGGGTATTGGTCCGAAAATCTTCCGTTACCTGATGCGAAAGAACAATGTGGCAACGCTCGAGGAACTTGTTGAGGCTGCCAAGGTGCTTGGTATTAACCTCTATGCCTGTGAAATGGCAATGCATGTGCTTGGCCTCAAGAAGGAAGACTTCATCCCTGAGGTGAAGGATGTGCTCGGCGTGGCCTCGTTCCTGAAACTGAGTGAAGGCGGACAAACCTTGTTTATTTAGAGTATCTTGGTCCCCTAAGTTCTTTGACCTGAAGGTACAAAGCGGCATAGCCGAGCGAGGGGACGAAAGGGGTCTGAACAGGCGCAGGCTCCATGTATAACAATAAAAGGTCTGATAACGCTTGTTCAGACCCCCATCCCCCTAACTCAGGGGGCTTAAGCAATGAAACAGGTATTAGACATTACGAAGGAGCATTGCCCGATGACCTTCGTCAAAACCAAGATTGAGCTTTCAAAGCTACAGGCGGGCGATATACTCGAAGTGCTGCTTACCGAGGGCGAGCCGTTGGACAACGTGCCCCGTAATGCCCGTGAACAGGGCTACAACGTAGTTTCCGTAGAGCATGTGGAGGGAACTACCCATAAAGTAATCATCAAAAAATAATGTATAACCACGGAGTTTAGAGGTGATGTTCTTCGTCTTTCAAGTGAGTATGACGGGCGAGAACTTCTTCCAACTCCCTTTAACTTCTTAAAAAATGGCAGATTCAAATCTTCAACGCAGTGTGACCACTGCTACCGCCAGACGACTGGCGACAACTACCAAGACCGCCCCTCAGATGGGGAGTATTACTCCGAGACTATTGCTGAAAGTGCTGCCTTGGGTGCAGGTTAGTGGCGGCACGTTCCGTGTCAACCGCACGAAAGTCGAGCTTCGCAAGAGTGAGCGCCTTCCTATCCAGTACCTGAACGGTGAGCCGTCGTTCTCCTCAGAGAGTCTGAAGGCCATCCCTTTGTTCTCAGAGTTTGAAGACGAGATTGTTGACCGTTTGGCCCGTTCGTTCGAGACGAAGGAGGTGGAAATCGGTCAACTGTTCGTCGAGGAAGGCAAGGACAAGCAGAAATTCTTCATTGTGGCCAACGGTCAGGCAGAAGTTATCAGTAAGGGTCCTCATGGCGAGGAGTTGCGTATTGCGCTGTTGGGCGACGGAGAGTACTTTGGCGAGACCGACCTGTTGGACGATGCAGCATCTACCGTGAGTGTCCGTGCCGTCACACCTACGGTGTTTCTCGGTTTGAAACTGAAGGAACTGGAGAAGTTTATCAAGGAGGTTCCTGACTTCCGTGAGACGTTCAGCAAGGCTGTTGACAAGCAGTTGCGCCTGAAGGCCACCGTCAACGACCACGGTGAGAAACATATTGACCTGGTAAGCGGCCACGAGGAGGACAATATCATCCCTGAGACATACATCGATTACGAGGAGAACCCCACGGAGTATTCTCTGAACACACTGCAGACGGTGGTTCGTGTGCATACTCGTGTCAGCGACCTCTATAACAACCCCTACAACCAGCTCGAGGAGCAGCTGCGCCTGTCCATTGAGAGTATCAAGGAACGTCAGGAGTGGGAGCTTATCAACAACAAGCAGTTTGGTCTGCTGGCGGCTGCTAACCCCGCCTATCGCATCACAACGCGCTACGGTTCGCCGACACCCGACGACCTTGACGAGCTGCTGTCGCTGGTGTGGAAGGAACCAGCCTTCTTCATTGCCCATCCGCGGGCCATTGCCGCCTTTGAGCGTGAGTGTACGTGGCGTGGTGTGCCCCCAGTCACTACCGACCTCTTCGGTACCAAGGTCATCTTGTGGCGTGGCGTACCCCTGATACCATCCGACAAGGTGGAGGTTGAGGGACAGTACCTGACAGGTCGTGGCGTAGGCACGACAAAGATAATCCTTGTACGTGTCGGTGAGAAGAACCAGGGTGTCATCGGCTTGCACCAAAGTGGAATTCCCGGTGAGATAGCCCCCTCGTTGAGTGCACGGCTCATGGGCCTCGACAAGTTCGGTGTGGCATCCTACCTGCTCACGAAGTACTTCTCACTGGCCTCACTCACCGATGACGCCATCGCTGTGCTTGAGAATGTCGAGGTAGGATATTACCATGACTATCAGCACCGGAATAAAGTAGAGAAATAGAAACGCCTCACCCCAAGCCCTTACCAATGGGAGCAGGGGAGAAAACTCAGTTAGCGTATGATAGATATACAGAATATAAGCGGCTATGGTTTGGAAGACCCTGGCTTCGAACTGCTTAGAGAGGCGGCGCAGAAAATACTCGCCTCCAGTACCACTCCCAAGGGCGATGGCAGCAGTTGTCCGAAGTATGGTGACGATGCCCCGCTGAACCTCACGGTACTCACCACACCCCTCTCCCTCGGTGAGGGGCTGGGGGTGAGGCCATTGGGCGATGAGCTTCAGGACCTGCACTACGAGGAGTCTGACACGCTGAACTCGGAGCAGATCAAGCGCGACTTCCCCGTCTTGCAGCAGAAGGTAAACGGTCACGACCTTGTGTGGCTGGACAATGGTGCAACGACGCAGAAACCCAATCAGGTGATTGACAAAATTTCAGACTATTACCGCACGTACAACTCAAACATCCATCGCGGAGCCCACACGCTGGCAGCCCGTGCTACCGATGCTTACGAAGAGGCCCGTGAGAAGGTGCAGCGGTTCATTAATGCCGCATCCAGTGAGGAGATTATTTTCGTGCGTGGCACCACGGAAGGCATCAACCTCGTGGCACAGACTTATGGTCGTCAGAATCTGACAGCCGGCGACGAGGTCATTGTTTCTGAGCTTGACCACCATGCCAACATCGTGCCCTGGCAGCGTGTCTGTCAGGAGCGTGGAGCCACGCTCCGTGCCATTCCCACTGACTCCAACGGCGACCTGATACTCTCGGAGTTGGAGCGGCTTATCACGCCCCGCACACGGTTTGTGTCGGTGGGTCATGTGAACAATACCTTTGGCACTATCAACGACGTGCAGCGCATCATCGACATCGCCCACTCCCACCATATCCCCGTACTGATAGACGGTGCACAATCCATAGCCCACACACCGGTAGATGTGCAAAAGCTGGGTGCCGACTTCTTCGTATTCAGTGGCCATAAAATCTATGGTCCCAACGGCATCGGTGTCGTGTATGGCCGTAAGGAACTGCTTGACAAGATGCAACCCTGGCAAGGTGGTGGCAACATGATTAAGGACGTCACCATCGAGCGTACGGAGTACAATGTTCCACCCGCCCGTTTCGAGGCAGGAACACCCAATGTGGCCGATGCCATCGGACTGGGTGCAGCTCTCGACTACGTGAGTCGCCTTGGAATCCGTAACATTGAGCACCATGAGCACCAGCTGACGGAGTATGCCCGCGAACAGCTCGGCCAAATACCAGGACTGACGCTCATTGGCAACCCCAGGAACCGCGTGTCGGTGGTGAGTTTTGTGCTCGACGGCATCCCCGTGCCGGAGACAGGGACCCTGCTGGACAAGGAGGGCATTGCCGTACGTGCCGGTCACCACTGTGCCCAGCCCGCCCTGCGTGCCTTGGGCTACGAGATGAGTGTCCGTCCCACCTTTGCACTCTACAATACCCGCGAGGACGTCGATAAGCTCGTCATAGCGGTTCGCAAAATCATCGGTGAAAGGTAATAAATTGAAAATGGTAAATTAGTAAATCGAAAATAATTATGGTAGCAAAGATAATAGTCAATGGAGAGTCGCAAGAGGTACAGCTACCTCTCAGCCTCACAGAGTTAATCAAGCAGAACGATGTACAGCAGCCCGAAATGGTCAGTGTACAGGTGAATGACGATTTTGTAGATCGTGCCGAGTGGGACAGCCTGCAAATCAAGGAAGGCGATACTGTCGATTTCCTCTATTTCATGGGAGGGGGAAGCCCAATGCATAATGCATAATAGGCTGCGCACGAAAAAGATTAAGCATTGAGAATTAAGCATTAAACATTGAAGTTATGTTTGATTTTACAGAAGATCAGATACAGCGCTATTCGCGGCATATCCTCTTGCAGGATGTCGGTGTAGAGGGACAGGAGAAAATCATGAATGCCCGTGTGCTCGTCATCGGAGCCGGCGGACTGGGAGCCCCTGTGTCGCTTTACCTGGCAGCGGCCGGCATTGGGCGCATCGGCATTGTCGATGCCGACGTGGTAGATCTCTCCAACCTTCAGCGCCAGGTCATCCACTTCACAAAGGACGTTGGCGTACCGAAGGTGGAGAGTGCGAAGGAGAAGATACAGGCCATCAACCCCGATGTGAAGGTAGATTCCTACTATGAGTTCCTGGACTCGTCGAACGCGCTTGACATCATTAAGGAATATGACTTTGTCGTTGACGGTACGGACAACTTCCCCGTGAAGTTCCTCATCAACGATGCCTGTGTGATGGCAGGAAAGCCATTCTCACATGGCGGCATCCTGCGTTTCAATGGCCAGACGTTCACCCACCTGCCCGGTACGGCCTGCTACCGTTGTTTTTTTAAGGAACCGCCTCCCGTGGGTGCTGTTCCTACCTGTTCGCAGGCAGGTGTCCTGGGAGCCATTGCCGGTATGTTGGGAACCATCCAGGCTGCCGAGACACTGAAGTACTTCACGGGGGTAGGGGAGTTGCTGACCAACCGTCTGCTGACTTTTGACGCAAAGACCATGCAGTTCCGCACCGTCAACGTCAAGCAGCGTCCCTCCTGTGCCATCTGCGGCACGAATCCCACCATTGACCACCTAATAGACTATGAACAGGCGGCGTGCGACCTAAAGTCAATGCATAATGCTTAATGCATAATGCATAATAGGCTGCGCACGAAAAAGATTAAGCATTATGAATATTCCACAGTCGATAATAGAAGAACTGATAGCACAGGCCAGGAAGGACGCGCCCGATGAAACGTGCGGCTACCTGCTGGGTACCAGCGGCAACGCTGGCGATTCCGTGACAGAGAACTACTGGATGGAGAACATTGACCACTCGCCCGAGCATTTTTCCTTTGCTCCGAAGGACCAGTTTACGGCGCTGAAGTATGCCCGTTCCAAAGGTCTTAAGATACTGGCTAACTGGCATAGCCATCCTGCCTCGCCCTCACGCCCCTCACAGGAAGACCTCCGACTGGCCAACGATCCCACCATCCGTTACGCCATCCTCTCGCTTCTGGACGGACAGCCGACGCTCAACTCGTTCAGGATTCAGAACGGCGTGGTAGTGGACAAGGAAGTGCATTTGTAAAGACAAATGCTTTCATACCTATACAAAAGGAAAGAGGCTCCCTGTTGGAAGCCTCTTCCCTTTTCATTTACTGTTTTACTTGCGTCCGAAGTGGCCGCTGCCACTGGTGTTTCCGTTGCGATGGCTCCTGTCCGTAGTCGAAGTGCGTACCGTAGCATTGTTGTGCGTAGTAGTTGTCGTGCGTACGGTCGTACTGTTGTGCGTCGGAGTCGTCGTCCTGTTCGTGTTGTGCCAAGTGCCGGTGTTCGCGGTATGCCTTGTGCTGTTGTGGTTGTTGTGCACAGTGGGCTTGGTTACGTGGCGGTCAGCATAGAAGCGGTCGCCTCTGTGGTTGTTGCCCCCCTTGTAAGTTACGAATACCGTCGGATGAGCATTGTAGTAGCGGTTCCTGTCGTAGTGGGTATAGATGCCGAACGACCATCCTCCTGTCTTCCATGTCACGGGACGATAGAAGTAGGCGCGGCTCATATACTTGTCATACTGCCAGGCGTTCAGGACAAACCTCAGGTCAGCATTACGACGGTCCCACCAGATGCCGAACGTGTCGTTGTGACCATTGATGCTCAGCAGGTAGTCCAGATTAATCTCATAGACTGCTTCATACTGTGCTGCCGTCAGGTTCAGTTCGTAAGCCATCTTGTCGCTTAGGAACAGAGCCTCGTTCTTGGCTGCGTTATAGCTCATTGCGTTGGCCGAGATAGTCATGACCATCATCACTGCCTGAATCATCATCTTCTTCATAATCTTATCTCCTATTCTTTAAAGAGTTAAACGTTTTTTCTTTATCACAGTGCAAAGTACGGCATTTTCTGTGAGTAAAACAAGGGAATGTTCCTAAACTGCCGGTCGTAAAACCCTAAACTTCGATGGGGATTTCCCCTGCAAGGCCGTAGGTGCACAAAAAAAGGCTTCCCTCTCAGGAAGCCCTTTTTCTCACATATGTCTTGTGTGTGTTTATTTCTCGCGGTTCTCGGCGTCGATGGCCTTGATTTTCTCGCGTACGAGGTTCATGTCGTCCTTCAGTTTCTGAACTTTGCGGTTCATCTCGTCGATGAGTGAGTTGCCCTTCTTGGACGAAGCGTTGAGGAAACCGAGGTTGTTCTCGTAGGTCTGCACCTCCTGCTTGATGGTCTCGTACTGGCGCATCAGTCGGGCGCGTTCGTTGTCGAGTGCATTCTCTCCACGCTCAGCCACCTGCTTGAGGTTGTCCTTGAACTTGCTCAGGCGGCGCTTGGCTACGCTGATGTTGAGATCCTTATATAGTTTGTCGAGTACGGCGTGGTACTCCTCGTAGAGTTTGTCCTTCTCCTTGAAGGGTACATGGCCTACAGCCTGGTACTCCTCGACGAGTTTCTGCACCTTCTCCTGCAGGTCCTCACTCTTCTCTTCGGCGGCAGCCTTGAGCTGTTCGATGATGTCGCGTTTCTTCGTCAGGTTCTGGTGCTCCTCGCTGCGCTGTCCGGCGCCGGCGGCGTTGCGGGCCTCGAAGAACTTGTTGCAGGCACCCAGGAACTCCTCCCACAGCTGATCGCCCAACTTCTTGGGCACCATGCCGATGGTCTTCCACTCCTTCTGCAGTGCGATGAGCTTATCGCTGGTAGATTTCCATTCGGTGCTGTCCTGCAGCGCCTTGGCCTTCTCAATGAGGGCGCGTTTCTTCTCTGCATTCTCCTTGAAGGTGTCCTTCAGCGTCTTGAAATATTCTGCTTTCTTGGCGAAGAACTCGTCGCAGGCGGCACGGAAACGTTCGAAAATCTTGACGTTCATCTTCTGCGGTGCAAAACCGATGGTCTTCCACTCCGCCTGAATGTCGATAATCTCTTTTGTGCGCTTCTCCCACTCGGCAGAGCCCTTGCTCTCGGCAGTGGCAATAGCCTCTACCTTTTCGCAGAGGGCGGTCTTGCGGGCAAGGTTCTCCTCTTCCTTGGAGCGCAGTGCCTCGAAGTGCTGCTGGTGGCGCTTGTTGATGATGGTGGAAGCAGCTTTGAAACGGTTCCATATGTCCTCGCGCAGTTCCTTGCTCACAGGACCTGTCTCGCGGTATTCCTGGTGCAGCTTCTGCAACTGGTGGAAGGCACTGATAACGTCCGGCTCGTCGGCCAGGCGCTCCGCAGCCTCGCAGAGCCGTGTCTTGGCCTCAAGGTTTTTCTTGAAGTCGTATTCGCGGGCCTCGCTGTTCAGTTTCAGTAGGTCATAGAACTGCTCCACGTAGAGCTGGTAGTTACGCCATAGCTCGTTGGCCTTCTCGGCAGGCACGTTCTTGATTTCCTTCCATTCCTGCTGCAAGGCCTTGAATTCCTGATATGACTTGTTGGCTTCCTCGGGTGAGGTAACCATAGACTTGATTTTCTCGATGATCTCCTGCTTCTTCTTCAGGTTCTCTGCTTTTTCAGCTTCCTGTTCCTTGAAGAGTTGCTGGCGCTTCTCCTTGATGATGCTCATCTCGGCCTTGAAGGCCTCTTCCTCCTGGTCGGGCATAATCTGGTAGTTGGCAGCGTCGTTGCCAGCATCTGTAAACGCCTTGAACTGTGCTTCGCGCTCGGCAATGTGCAACTTGTAGAATACCGTCTTGAGGTAGTCTATCTCTTCCTTTTGCAGTGGTTCGTCGCCGTGGGCAATCTCCTTGACGCGGTCAAGCACCTCTTTCTTTGTGTTATACACTTTGCGTTCAGGTTCCCCTGCTGCTTCTTCTGCTGCAGGTGCTGCCGTCTCCTCAGCCACTGATTCTTCTGAGACGTTGCTGTCCTCCTCGGCTTGCGACAAGGGGGCGTTTTCTACTACGTTTTCATCTACGGGAGCAGCTGCCTGGTTCTGCAGTTCTTCCTGTGCACCCGTTTCAAGGGTCTTTTCTTGAGAGTCCATTGTTTAAACGTTTTAGTTTAAAATTAGGTTAGATCATACATGTCATGGTACAAAGTTTACGGAAAGTCGGGGCAATACTAAACAAATTCGCTTGTTTTTAATGCCATGACGCAGCAACTTCGCCAATTGATTGGCAAAGTTACGGAAAAAGGTTAAAAAGTAATAAGTTAAAAAGATAAAACACTTGGCGTTTTGCATTATTTAACTAATTGTACGCCGTTTTTGCCCTTTTTTCTCACTCTCCACTCACCATTCTCCACTCACCAAAATCATATCAGTCTCTTTTTCCTGAACAGGAACCAGGTGGCGACGGAAATCATGATGGAGAGGACGATGGCGATGACAAAGCCTACGGGGTTGGACTCCATGCCGTTGATGAGGTTCATTCCGAAGAACGAGGAGATGAGTGTTGGCAACATGAGAATGATGGTCACCGAAGTCAGCGTACGCATGACGGTATTCATGTTGTTGTTGATGATTGACTGGTAGGTGTCCATGGTCGATTCAAGGATGTTCGAGTAGATGTTGGCCGTTTCGCGGGCCTGTGTCATCTCGATGTTCACGTCCTCGATGAGGTCAGCGTCCAGTTCGTCAATCTGCAGTTTGAACTTCAGTTTGGAAAGGAGTGTCTCATTGCCTCGGATGGAAGTGACGAAGAACGTCAGCGAGTCCTGCAGACGGCTGAGTCCTATGAGGCTTTCGTTGTTCACCTCCTGATCCAGGTTCTGCTTGGCTTTCTCTATGAGCATGTTTATCTGCTTGAGTCGCTTCAGGTACCATACCGCCGACGACAAGAAGAGCCGGAACGTCATATCGACGAAATCCGTGAACCCCTCGCCGCGTTTCTGCTGGAACGATACGAAGTCAATCATCATGTTCGTCTCATAGTAGCACACGGTGATGGTCACGTCACGCTTGTGGATGATGCCGAGGGGCACCGTGGTATAGGGCGTGCGCGAGCGTACCTCTTTTACATAAGGAATACGCAGGATGATGAGCATCCAACCGTCGTCGTACTCATAACGGGCACGCTCGTCAGTATCGCTGATGTCACTCATGAAATAGTCGGGGATACTGAACTTCTCCTCCAGCATCTGCTGGTCCTCTTCGGTAGGACAAGTCACTTGTATCCAGCAATTAGACTGCCATTCGTTGATTTGGGTCAGTCCGTTGGTGTAGTTCCAGTAAGTCTTCATTGTGCTAATCCTTTTTAAAAAACGGTCTTAGCGGCAAGAGGATTAGCGGTCTTGCCTGCTGTTCCCCTCGCCTTACGAATTGTAATTATCCGCCGGGTAGTCGTCCATTTTTTATTAATATTTGGTTATCGCTTGCAAAGGTACAATGTTTATCTGACTAAACCAAACATTTCCGCCGTTTTTTATCATGTTCTATATCAGTGTGGCGTGGAGGATGACCATGTGCTATAATGGTTAAAACACAGTGTATTACGTACACCTAATTGACTGCAAACCAGTAAAATGGGCCAAAACTTAAAAAAGTGGAAAACTTCCATATCCCTAAAATGCTAAATGCCTGAAAATTTGCACTTTCAGTTTTTCGGCAAAGTGGACAAAATGGAAGAAAGGGGGTAAAAACGGCCAAAAAAAGTGGATTGGAAATTTGCGGCCTGCTACATATTTTCTATACTTTTGCCCATCGAAAACCCGAAAAGAGGTAGAAATAACAAACTTAAAACAATTTATAAAATTATGAAGAAACTATACTTCTTGTCATTCGTGACAGCTGCCATGCTTTTGGCTTCTGCACCCGTTCACTCACAGTACATCACTGAGGCTCCTGCCGGAGGATTCGACTTTTCTCAGGGCAAGGACTATGTTGTCATCTATGCTCCGGACGAGCAGGTGTCTGCCATTGGCAGCAAGATGCTCTCCGACCAGAATCTGGACCCCGACAGGGTAGATAATCAGTTCTACTACTGGACTGCCGACTGGGACAAGACGCTTTTTACACTCTATGATATAGAGGATAATCAGAAAAACTCATGGGGCGGAACAGAGAAGCTGGACATGACTCCGCTTTATGACTGGGGAGCAGGCCATTTTGGTGCCAAGGCCAAGGCATACGACCTCAGCTGCATCACCGAGGACCATGTCCTGCACATCGGTTTCATGAATATTGGTTCCGAAAGTGCTTCGAAGTATTTTAAATTTACTTTCGGCCCTAACAACAAGGAAATACAACTAGTGGTAAACAAGTCTGTTGGCCAGGCGGCTGGTGATTTGGTCGGTGTGGGTAATGCCCCGGCACTCAATCAGTGGTACTATTTAGACATTCCCATCAGCGTTTTGCTGGATGAGGACGGTGACTTTGGCTTCGAGTGTGACTTCACCAAGAAGACGGGCACCATCATTTTCGGTGTGGGCTTTGATAATGCTACTTCTTCGGAATTCACTGCCGGTGCCGTGGATCCTGATACGGGTATGAAGACGATTACCATCACCGAGAAAGGCTCTGCCCTGGCCGTTGACCATGTGTTCCTCTATGTACCCGACCCGACATCAGGCATTTCTGCTGTTGAGCGTAGCGTGACTGACGTTGATGCCTCTGCCTACAACCTCTCTGGTCAGAAGGTGGATGCCAACTATCGTGGTATTGTCATCAAGAACGGACGTAAGTACATTCAGTAATCAAAGAGAGTAAGAAATATGAAGCTATCATCGGTTTTTTACGGTGCTTTGTTGGCTGCAGTTCTTCCGACTGTTGCCAATGCACAGGCCATAGAGGGTGCCCCTGAGGGGTATTCCCTCGTGTGGAGTGATGAGTTCGACGGTACCGCCCTGAACGAGAGCAACTGGTCTATAGAGGTCAGCGGCACAGGAGGTGGCAACCAGGAGCTGCAGTACTATCGTCGCGAAAACGTCAGCGTGGCCGACGGTAACCTTGTGCTGACTGCCCGTCGTGAGAATTATGAGGGCAAGAGTTTTACCTCAGGTCGTATCAATTCGAATCAGAAGGCGGCTTTCAAGCATGGCATCATGCAGGCCCGCATTAAGTTCCCCAATACTGCCAATGGCTTGTGGCCTGCCTACTGGATGATGGGTAACGACATCAATAAGTACGGATGGCCTCGCTGCGGCGAGATGGACATTGTGGAGATGGGACATTTCAACGCCATCACGGGCAAGTATGCCGGTTGGCAGGACCGTTACTTCTCAGGCACCTTGCACTATGGCCCCAGCGCCAGCAACCAGGACCACCAGCAGCAGAGTCAGGAGTTCGATTCTGAGAAGTTCGAGGATATCGGTTCTGTGGAAGGCGACTATCATATTTTTACTGTAGAGTGGGATGGCGAGTACATATATATGTATTATGACTTGGAGAAATACACGAACGCTAAGAAGCGTCAGGCTCGCTATTTCACATTGGGCGTGTCTCCTTCTGACGACAATTATTCGCCTGGCAAGTATTTCCAGAAACCCTTCTATTTCCTCTTCAATCTGGCTGTAGGCGGTACGTTCACCAATATCTACAATCCTTCTGGCATAACCGCCCTGCCCACAGCCGGCAGCGAAGCCAAGATGTATGTTGACTGGGTGCGCGTCTATCAGACCGATAGCGACAGTGACGCACAGTATCTCTTCTACGATAAGAATGGCACTAAGCAGACCAACATTCCCGACGAGCCGGAACCCGAGCACCACGACGACAACGTGACGGAGCTCTCCGGTTTTGCTACCGAGGCTTTGGATGCGAATGGTGAAACCACGTTCGACTTCAACGACGTGTCGGACGCCGTGCTCATCTCCACCAGTCAGGGTGTGACAGGTAATCTGCAGAATGCAGGTGCTACGGTTTACGACTACAATGTGAACAACACCAACCGTAACCTCTATATCTGGGATAATACCTATGTTGCCGTCAACCGCGACGGAAAGACCAACTCCTTCGGTTGGGACGAGGGATATAACATGTTTACCGTTGGTAGTGCGGGATGGTCAGGCTTGGGCTTCAACATCAGGAATGAAGACCTCTCGATGATAGACGACGGCTGGTGGTTCCACTTCGCCATGAAGGGCGACGACCAGGAGCTGCATACCTCGCACCAGATTACCGTGAGCAATGCCAACTTTATCATTGGCAACAGCGACGGCAAGTTTGCCAGTATCGGCGACTTCAAACGTGACGGACAGTGGTACTACTTCGACATTCCCGTCAAGGCCCTGCAACAGTTTGCCACCCCCCTGTTCAAGGGCAACGCTGCAGCCTTCGACGATAATATTTTTGCCGTAATCAGTGGTGGCGTGACGGATGCCTCGGTGGAGTTCGACAACATTTTCTTCTACAAGAGCAAGACCAAGGAAATCCCCACCTACACCGACACGGCTACTGAAATAGGTAAGTATGGCTATAAGAGTGTGGATGAAGACGGCAATTGGGTCTTCGATCTTGATAATGTTGCCGAAATGATTCCCCTTCAGCTCTCCGAAGACGTGTGGAAGGGGGTTACCGGCGACGGTAATTACGGTTCGGAAAACCTTGTCAGTCAGGACCGCGACTATACGCAGAACAATAACTATTATGCATGGGAAAACACGATGGTAGGCGGCCATGATGAAGTGGCAAACTCTTCTGGTGTCTATACTGGCGGCATCTCTACGTGGGTTTCTGCTCCTAATGTCACATGGAACGGCATGGGTATTGCCTCTGCAACCCAGAAGGACCTCTCCATGATTGACGACAGCTACTACATGCACATTGCCCTGCGTTCAGACGCTGCCGTCGGACACATCCCCGTACGTGTACGTTTGGGTGCAGAGGATAGTGATGCCATTCTGACCTTTGGCGCCTACAGCACACATCCCCTCTTTGGCGATTTCCCCCGCGACGGCGAGTGGTATGCATTCGATATTCCCGTCAGGGTCATCAAGCGGTACGGCAACCTGTGGGGCAAGAACGGCAATGGCAAGGTGAACGTCGGTGAAAACATTCTTTGTTTCTACACCATGGATACCTATTATACCGGCAGCCAGTTCTCGTTTGACAACATTTTCTTCTGGAAACCGGCTGACGGCAGCATGCCCGAGTTCAGCGAATGGGGCGACTATGGTTACAAGAGCTTGGACGAGAACGGCAAGTCGGACTTCGACTTCGAGGGCAAGGAGTTTATCAATTTCAGTGTTCCCGCTGCCACCATCGAAATGCAGACCAAGGGAGGTACGGAGGACGACAATATCCTGGCGGGCTACTATACGCTGAACAACTGGGAAGGCAATACCTATACCGATGGTTCGCACAGCCAGGAGGTTGCCAACTCCTTCGGCATAACCAACCAGGGCTGGATTGACTGGAAGGTAGGCAACAGAGGATGGTCGGGCGGCGGATTCATTGCCGACGACGGTGCCGACCTCCGTGTGCTGGAAGAGGGCTACTGGTACCTGCACTTCGCCATGCGTGGCACCGACCAGTGCAACCACCTCATCGGCTTCGCTGAGTCACGCTTCACCATCGGCTCAGCACCGTTCGACCAGAACACCCCCGTCATCGGCAACTACAAACGTGACGGCGAGTGGTACAGCTTCGATATTCCCTACAGCGTCATAAAGGCTGAGAAGGGACAGACGCTCTTCCCGTCGTCCAATGGCGGACAGATAGCCTGGAAGGGTAACCTCGTCTGGTTCATGAGCGGTGGCCATACCGGTGACGAACTCCAGCTGGACAATGTCTTCTTTTGGCGTGACAAGGTGACCACGGATATCATCGCGCAGCCAATTCTCAATTCTCAACTCTCAATTCTCAATTCAGATTGGTACACCCTCGACGGTCGCAAAGTGGCAAATGGTACATTGTCAGATGGTCAGTTGCCCAAGGGAATCTATATCCATAATGGTAAAAAGTTTGTGATTAAGTGATTAGATATAGTTTTTTATTACTGTGTATGTTAGTGTCCCTCACTACCGCCTTGGCACAACAACGTAGTGCCAAGCGCGGCGTGTGCTGGGATGAAGGCAACCAGAAACTCACTGACGCACCCGCCAGCAAGATGGTTCCCGGCGTCAGTTGGTACTACAACTGGGGCCAGACACCACAGGCTGCAGGCACCAAGCTGATAGGTACGGAAGATGGTATCGCCTATCTGCCGATGTGCTGGAACGCCGGCTTCAACGAGACGGCGCTGCGTAACTATCTCTCCACTCACCCGGAGGTGCAGTACCTGTTGGGATTCAACGAGCCCAACTTCTCCTCGCAGGCCAATATGACGCCCCAGCAGGCTGCCAATGCATGGCCCAAGCTGGAGCAGATAGCCGATGACTACAATCTGGAGCTCGTGGCACCTGCCCTGAACTTCACCGGCGAGACGGTGGGCGGCAAGAAGTGGGACCCCTTCGACTGGTATAACGAGTTCTTCTGTCTCTATCCGGCGGCAAGGGTTGACTATTTGGCCATGCACTGCTACATGAACTGGGCGGAGAATATCGATTGGATTGCCAGTCGCTATTTCTATACTGATAAAGGTGATAATGACCTCTACAGGGATGCCCAGCGGAACAAGTACCCCTATCTGGTAAAGTATCTTGACGATTACAAGGCTGCCCACGGTCATTTCCCACGTATGTTCCTCACCGAGTTCTGCTCATGGGAGTACAATGTCTATCCTTACAATCTTACACTCGATTTCCAGATTGACCAGATGACGCAGAAGGTGCAGTATCTGGAGACGAGCGACCTCGTGGCCGGCTATGCCTGGTTCATGGGCAATCCGAGAGGCGGTGAAAACGACTCGCCCTATATGAGTATCTTCAAGACGAACACTCCCGCCAGCGAACTCTCGACTCTGGGTAAGGTGTATGTCTATATGTCGTCGTTCGACAAGGAGAAGTTCTATGTTCCCAGCGAACAGATACTGGCCAAGGACTACATTGATGCCTCGCTCGACAACCAGCAGGTGAAGGTACGCCCAAATACTGAGACAGACAGCGACATCCCTCTGCAGGTGGAACTGCAAAGTGGCACCCTGGTGCATTATCAGGTCAGCGTGCCGAAGGACGGCGACTACACGCTGACGCTTCACATGAAGTCTGTGGCAGCAGGAGCCTTCCGGGTCTATCTCGACCAAACGGGGGCTGCCAACGCAGTGCTGAAGACCACCCTTATCTCCACCGACGGACGCTGGGACGACCAGACGGTCACCGTGCCGCTCAAGGCCGGTGAGCACCGCATCCTCCTTTGGAATGGCGGTGCACAGTCCATGTTCATGAACAGCCTGCACTTCGACGCAGATGTAACGGGTATCTCTCCACTCACCACTCACCCGTCACCGCTCACCGATGCGTGCTACACCCTCGACGGACGTAAAGTGGTAAATGGTACATTGCCAAAGGGCATCTACATCTACAACGGAAAAAAGATAATCATCAAATAATTCAATAACTCAATATCTAAAACTTTAATGCTTATGAAGAAGCTATTATTTACGCTTGTGGCACTGCTTGCCACGATGACAACGTTTGCCCAGACGAACCTTACGTCTGGAAAGACGGTAGTGCCTTTAGGAGGTCTGAAGAGCTTCCAGCCTGAAGATGCGGTGACGGTGGATAAACTGCAGAAGATTACCACCGACGGCAACACCGACAACGTTTTCCTGTTCCCGGAAAATGGTGCCAACCTCGAAGCTAACAAATTGTTGGGCATTCAAGGCTTTTACATCGACTTAGGCGCCTCGAAGAGCATTGGTGCCATCCAGTCAACATGGGAAGGTGCAGACTGCGGTGCCAACATCTATGTGACTGACACCGAGCCTGCTGCTGACGGTTCGTTGACAGGTGAAACGCTGATAGCAACCTTTACCAATGCGCAAGAGGCTAAGAAGGATGCCGCTGTGGCAGTAGAGAACAGCGGACGCTACATTGTCTTCGTGCCCACCGAGGCTACAAACTATGACTGGGGTGTGAAGATTCGTACCTTTGTGGCTCTGGAGAAACAAGCTTCCGTACTGACCACCCTTGAGGTGTCCCCCTCTATGGTCAAGGTAGGTGAAGCCACTGAAATGACCTTCACGGCCAAGGACCAGTTAGGACTGGTGCTGACCGAGGGTGTCACCTATACGGCTACGAATGCTACACTCGAAGGTACAACGCTGACAGCAACTGCTGTTGGCGACGTGGTAATTACGGCAACGATGGGCGAAAACTCAGCAACTGCCACTATCAAGGCCATCAATGTCTCTGCTCCTACAGAAAACCCAACCGAGCCTACTGACTTGGCAGCAAATGTGATTGCTGTCTATAGTGCTAAATACAACAAGGGCATCAATGACAGCAACCCCACATGGGGTGTCGGTGGCGGTGCCCCCAATCCGCTCTACACCTCTATTGAGGAAGTCGTCATTGCTAACGACCACAAGGTGGTACACGTCAAGGGTACTGGCTTCAACAGTCGTACCGCCGGTGGTGTTGGTGTCACCAGTGACTACACCAAAATCCATGTCGCACTCTATCCTTTTACTGCTACCACGGCAAAGATTTTCGGCGACAATGCCTACGGTAAAGCTCTTACCGTGAAAGACCTCGTCCCCGGACAGTGGAACTATGTGGAGATTGACAACCCTGACAACCAACCCAACTACATGCTTGTAGAACTGGTTGGTGAGACGGAGTTCTATCTGGACCACTTCTATTTTGCAAAGCCTGCTGCTGACGACAGCGAGGCTCCTACGCTGGAAACTGCTGAACTGGTAAGTGCCGGTATCGGCTGTGCAACACTGAAACTGAAGGCTACTGACGACAAGTCGGCTCAAGTGACTTACGTCATCAGTGACGGTACGAAGGACTATACGACGAAGGGTGACAACGACACGGAAATTACTTATACCATAGGCGGACTGGCGTTTGACCAGGCCTATACACTCAGCATTGTGGCTCAGGACGACAATGAGAATAAGTCGGCTGCACAGCAGATAGAGGTTACCACGCTGGCACTGACTGCTGCACCTGCTCCTACTCAGGCCGCTGCCGATGTCATCAGCATCTATAGCAATGCCTATACTGGTACAGGCTATGCCTACGGTGGCTGGGGACAGTCAACAGTAGTGACTGACCAAAAGGTGGAAAACGACGATGTGCTTCAGTTAACCAAATATAACTATTTAGGTTTTGAACTCTCAAATGACATTGACCTCAAGGATATGGAGTATGTTCACATTGATGTGCTGCCGATGCAGGACATGACACTACGCTTTACGCCTGTTTTGAGAGGTGGAGCGGAGAACGCTACCAGCGTAGGCAAGCTGGTTCCAGGACAGTGGAATCGCTGTGACGTCAAACTCTCTGACCTCGAACTGGATTATGCAAGCAACAAGGCCTTCCAACTCAAACTTGACAATGGTTCGGGTAGTGACGTTGTCTATATTGACAACATCTATTTCTGGAAGAGTGCTGGTGGTGAGGTTCCCACACCGGAAATTACTGCCATTACCGTTGCTGCCGAGACGGCCAGCATTGAAGCAGGTGCTACTACCCAGCTGACGGTCAAGGATCAGGACGACAATGCAGTTGCTGCCGATCAGGTGACCTTCTCTTCTTCTGACGAGAGAGTTGCCACCGTTAACGAAAATGGTGTCGTAACTGGTGACGCTGAGGGTTCTGCTACCATTACTGCAACTCTGAAGTCTGACAATAATATTAGTTCTACTGTCGAAATTACTGTTACTGCAGCTACTCCTGTTGAGCATGAGGGAACTCAATATACTTCTGGCGACCACAACATCTGGGTAAGCGGCAACCACTATGCGGACACTGATACCTACGAGCTGATTATCGAGTCTGACGAGGAAATGAGCGGCCTTGGCGGCTCGTTCTGGAATGTCAACGGCGTGGGTACTGACATGCGTACAAATCTGAAACTCAGCACCGACAAAAAGACCATGACTGTCACCTGTGTTTCCACCTCGGCGCCCAACATCTACACACCACTCTACGTGATGATGCCGGGTGAGGTGAACTTCGGCAATATCACTGTTGAATGGAACGAGATTGGCGGTACTGACCCCGTTGAGGAACCGACCAGCGGTGAAGCTTCAGCAACTATTACCTCAACAGTTGAAGCCGTAAATGGCAAGACGCTGAACTATACCTGGGCATTCACACAGACCGGTGCTGACGTTACTGTTACCTTCGAATGTACCAACAAGTCAGATATTGATGGCATTGTTGATGGCTTTGTCATTGCCGACGGTGTAGAGATTCAAGGCGAAGGTGGAGCATCCACATTAACTTATACATGGATTGGCTGCACAGAAGGTCAGGTAGTCAAAGCAAAACACAAGTGGATGTTTGCAGGGGGCGACTTCATGACTCCTGAATATAGCTATACAGTAAAGGCTATAGAACCCGTAGAAACTCTACCTACTATTCCTACAGAGCCCACAGCCAATGCAGAAAACGTACTGGCAGTATATAGTGCTACATACGGAAAGGCAGAGCTGACCACCACTAATCCCGGATGGGGTGGCTATAAGGACGCAACGGGAAATGACCTCTATGCTTCGTTTGAATACCTTGAACTTACCGAGGGTGAAAACACCCATAAGGTTGTTCATGTAACAGGTACCGGTATCAATAGCCGTACTGCTGGTGATGTTGCTGCCAGTGGCTATACTCAGCTATATGCAGCCATCTGGCCCACAACAGCAACCTCCGGTGTTGCCTTCCAGGATAACGGATACAATGATAGAATTGCCCTTGGTGAACTCGTGCCTGGTCAGTGGAACTACGTTGAATTGCCTGTAAAGTTCACCAATAATTATATCACTATTGCTCTTGATGGCGAGACCGAGTTCTACATCGACCATATCTATTATACGAAGCCTGGTGCCGATGTGCTTGTAATCAGCGAACCTGACGATCGTGGCATTGTAAACCTGACGGGTGGCTTGAACGTTGATAACATGAACGAATTGGCAAGTCTTGACGCGCCCATCATCGACATTACTGGTCTGACCATTGATGAAGCCATGACAGCGATTACAACTGCTAATCCCAACGTGCTCATTATTGTTCCCGGAACAGTAGTAGAGAATGTGGCAACTTCCGAAATCGCCAATAAGCTGACTGGCAATAAGAACTTCCTTGTGAAGAACGAGCAAGGCTATTTATTCCCCATCAGCCAGCTTGAGATTGTTGACGATGGTCAGTCTCCCGTATGGACCGGCTTCTTTGTCAGCACCAATACTGTAGGCTATGCGTATAGCCGCACTATCCCTGCCGGTGAGTACACCACGGCCTATCTGCCTGCTGCCTCGACGGCTGTAGAGGGTCTGAAGGTCTATACCTTCAAGAGCTATGAGAACAGTCAGATTGAACTGGAGGAGAAGACTGACTGTGTCGTTCCAGCCAATACGCCGGTCGTACTCTACAACACTACTGACGCTGACCTTACCATCAGGGCAGAAGGCACGGGTGACCTCAACTTCGGTGATACTCCTGCAACGGTCGAGCAGGGCGAAGCTACGTTCACTGGTAACTACAAAGTAGAGGAGGCAGAAAACCTCTTCACCGTAGGTGCCGCCGCCTCTGCCGCTCCAGCACGCCGTGCCCAGTCGGGCAGCACCCTGACGGTGAAGGCTGTCGAGGGTAAGACGGTTCCGTTCCGTGCATACTTCAAGGGCGTGACCGAGGGCGAAGATATTTCTACTGCCATCGATGGTCTTCGTGTGAGCCGTACGCTCAATGGTAAGGCATATACGCTTGACGGACGTGAGGTAAAGGGCACGCTCCAGAAGGGTATCTACATCATCGATGGCAAGAAGGTTGTCATCAAGTAACTCTTCAAGGCCAACACTTGCAAAATAATAAAAACAAAGTATCACTTGCCCCGCCGGCAGCAACCTGACGGCGGGGCTTTTTTCTGACAATGAAAAAACTATCCTTACTTATTGCTCTCTTCCTGTCAGTACAGTTGCTGACAGCCCAGCAAATCATACAGGTTGGCAAGGCCAGCTATGCGAGCTATACACCGCGTGCCATGTCTAAAACTGATGCCCATGGCGGTGACCAAAGCCAGTTCATGCAGTATCGTAAGCTCTATATCAAGGAACAGACGGGCCAGCCTATTCCTACCAACGACTGGTGGACGGATCTGATTAATGCAGACCGTCAGCGAACGGGACAGGAACTGACGGGTCATCTTTGGGCTTATCCGCAGTATGTGCAAGGCTTGAAGAATGGCGTGGATGTTCATTATCCTAAGTATTGGATTGACAA
>JAEEGG010005656.1_pt1 | contig 29513 bp, 24 predicted proteins | sample 9134161 | NCBI WGS metagenome assembly JAEEGG01 (sample SAMN16246543, study PRJNA631951) | gut metagenome | biome: gut microbiome; feature: rumen; material: CR-attached | host: Bos | place: Iran: Karaj | collected 2018-10
ATGTTCATTCCAACGGCACTCAGGTCACTCATGAGATGTTCTGTGAGGGCGCTGAGGACGGTTATCATATCTATGCCATCGAATGGACGGCAGATAGGATCACCACTTATGTCGATGGCCAGAAACAGTTGGATTACGCCAATCGTGGTCTGGGACGTGACGACTGGCCTTATGATGCCCCCTTCTACATCATCCTGAATCTCGCCTGGGGCGGTGACTGGGGTGGTTCACAAGGTGTTGATGACAGTCAGTTGCCAGTAGAAATGCTGGTAGATTATGTACGTGTCTATCAAAGTGGTGCTGAAAACCCAGACACAGGTATCCGTCCTGTCGCAAAATCCACTCCCGTTATGGATGGTTATATTTATGACTTACAAGGACGCCGCATAGAACGTCCCATTAAAGGGATTTATATTCAGAATGGACAGAAATACTACGCAAATGCGAAATAATACGATAACAGAATGAAGAATTATATATTAACATTAGTTTTACTCGGAGCCTCAGTCGGGTCGCAGGCACAGTCACTGCCTGTCTATCTCGATGAGTCGAAGCCTGTAGAACAGCGCATCGATGATGCTTTGGCACGAATGACGCTCGACGAGAAGATTGCTGTCATTCATGCACAGTCGAAATTCTCCAGTCCTGGTGTCAAGCGACTGGGATTTCCTGACCTCTGGACTGATGATGGTCCTCACGGTGTGCGTCCTGATGTGCTTTGGGATGAGTGGGAGCAGGCCGGACAGACCAACGACTCCTGTGTAGCCTTCCCAGCTCTTACCTGTCTGACTGCTACTTGGAATCCCTGTCTCTCAAAACTCTATGGTGAGAGCTTGGCTGAAGAGGCACTCTATCGTGGCAAGCAGGTGATGCTGGGTCCTGGTGTGAACATCAATCGCACACCTCTCAATGGACGTAATTTTGAATACATGGGCGAGGATCCTTGGTTAGCCTCCAGAATGGTGGTGCCTTACATCCAGGGCCTTCAGTCGAAGGGTATAGCAGCCTGTGTAAAACACTATGCCCTGAACAATGACGAGGAATATCGTCATCATGTGAACGTCATTGTCAGTGATCGTGCGCTGCATGAAATATATCTTCCAGCTTTCAAGGCAGCTGTCCAAGAGGCTGGTGCTTGGGCCATCATGGGCTCTTATAATCTCTATCAAAACCAACACAATTGTCATAATAAAACTTTGCTCAATAAGATTCTGAAGCAAGACTGGGGCTTCGATGGGGTAGTGATCTCTGATTGGGGAGGTTGCCACAACACTGAAGAAGCCATTACCAACGGACTCGATCTGGAATTCGGCTCTTGGACTGACGGCCTCACTATGGGTGCTACCAATGCATACGATAATTACTATCTGGCTTTGGCCTATAAGAAGTTGATTCAGGAAGGCAAGTATTCCACTAAGGAACTGGATGAGAAGGTACGTCGCGTGCTGCGTCTTTTCTATCGCACCACGATGAACCGCCAGCGCCCCTTCGGCTTCCTTTGCTCAGAGTCTCATTACGAGGCAGCTTTGAAGATTGCGCAGGAAGGTATCGTACTGCTGAAGAACAACCGTCAGGTGCTTCCTGTCAAGAATGCCAAGCGTATTCTGGTAGTAGGCGAGAATGCCATCAAGATGATGACTGTTGGTGGAGGTTCCTCTTCGCTGAAGGTGCAGAAGGAAATCCTGCCACTCGATGGCATCAAGGCTCGTTTCGCTGATGCTGAGGTGGATTACGCACGAGGTTATGTGGGCGACACGATTCAGAGTTATAATGGCGTTACCGTTGGACGTAGCTTGTACGACCTGCGTAGTGCTGAAGAGCTGACGGCAGAGGCTGTCGCCAAGGCAAAGAAAGCTGATGTTGTCATCTTTATAGGTGGTCTGAACAAAAGCGATTATCAAGACTGTGAGGGCCATGATCGTAAAGCCTATGGCTTACCCTATGGACAAGATCAGTTGATTGAGGCACTTGTCAAGGCTAATCCCAATCTGGTCTATGTCAACATCTCAGGAAATGCAGTTGCCATGCCTTGGGCAGAAAAGGTGCCTGCCATTGTGCAGGGCTGGTTTGTAGGCTCTGAGGCTGGAGAGGCATTAGCCAGTGTACTTGCCGGCGATGTGAATCCTTCCGGCAAACTGCCTTTCACCTGGTATGCACGTCTTGAGGATTGTGGTGCTCACGCCACAGGTAGTTATCCTGGTACATGGCGTGAAGGTCATCAGATTATCGACGAGACTTACAAGGAGGATATCTTCGTAGGTTATCGTTGGACTGACAAACAGAACATCAAACCTCTCTTCCCCTTTGGCTATGGACTGAGTTATACCACTTTCGAGGTAAGTAACCTTCGTGCAGACAAGCGCGAGATGACTGCTGATGGCAAACTGACGATTTCCGTTGATGTCAAGAATATAGGCTCTATAGCTGGCGCAGAGGTGTTACAGCTTTATATCAGTGATTCAAAGTCGTCTCAGCCACGCCCCGTCAAGGAACTGAAAGGCTTCAAGAAGGTCACTCTGGCTCCAGGTGAGACGCAGCAGGTCGATTTCACCATCGATCGCTCAGCTCTTAGCTTCTATGACGAGCATACAGGTAAATGGATTGCAGAGCCTGGTGAGTTTGTGGCTATCGTCAACAACTCTTCGGCTCCAACCAAAAATAGAATTCGATTCATACTTAGTTCAAAAACTGTGCAGAGTAACAATCTTTGAAGTTCATACGTTCTGCAAGTTTAACAAAAGCCCCCGAAGCACGTGATGTGTATCGGGGGTTCTTTTTGTTACTATTGAAAAATGTACTGAAAAGTTTGGCGGTTTCGGGCAAAATGGCTACTTTTGCCGATGCGTACTATTTGAACCTAAAAATATCATCATATGGTAGAACTAAAGAACGAACAGCTCTCCGTTGTTGTGTCGGAGAAAGGAGCCGAGCTCCAGAGCATCAAGGATGCTCATGGTAAGGAATATCTGTGGCAGGCAGATCCCCAATACTGGGGGCGTCGCTCTCCCATACTCTTTCCTATTGTCTGCAGTGTGAACGATGAGACTTATTTTGTTGAGGGCAAGGCGTATCATCTGCCTCGTCACGGCTTTGCCCGTGATGCTGTATTTAAGTTGATTGCCCATAGCGACAGGAAAGTGACCTTCGCCCTCGAGTCCTCCGAGGAGACAAAGAAAGTCTATCCCTACGACTTCACCCTGAGTGTGAGCTATGTGCTTGATAATAATAAAATAGGTGTCATCTGGCATGTGCATAACACAGACCAGCAGGAGATACATTTTCAGATAGGTGGTCATCCAGCCTTTAACATCCCTGATATGAAGGCTGGTGAAAACCAGTATGGCCGTATTCGTCTTGACAATGCGGAACCCATGGATGCCTTGCACAGTTACCTCGACGGCTCGCATGATATGGACGAGGTGCCTTTTGTGGAAGCGGAGAACGGAATGATGGAGTTCTCCAACAACACTTGGCGCAACGACTCCATCAAGATCCATAAATGCCAGTTGCATCGTGCCGAATTGCTGAATAAGGCAGGTGAGGCAGAAGTCACTGTCGATTTCCGAACCCCTGTCATCGCATTCTGGAGCCCATACGATAAACAGGCACCCTTCGTCTGCATTGAGCCTTGGTATGGAATAGGCGATCCTCGTGGGTTCAAGGGGGAGTTTAAGGACAAGCCCCTAATGAATCACCTTCAGCCTGGTGCCTCCTTCATGTCGAAGTATGAGATAACAATAAAAGGATAGGCGATTGCCTATCCTTTTACTGAACCCTAAGGGAGAGCCTCTTGTCGGATTCGAACCAACGACCCCGAGATTACAAATCACGTGCTCTGGCCAACTGAGCTAAAGAGGCGGGTGAGCGAGCTTACTGTATCGCGCCGCTACAACCAAGTACCCTTGCTGCGTTCCCACCCTGGGGGATTCCGAGGGAGCTGGCCGTACAGGACTCGCTCATGTCTTTCAAAGCGGGTGCAAAATCAGTGCAAGCCGAATGCAGAGAGCTCGCTCTATGCTGAGGCGCAGCCTGATTTCGCAGGTGATTTTTTAAAATCGCCTGCAAAGGTACGCATTTAAATTAAGAAATAAGAATGATGCGTTAAGAAAATGACGCGATTTAACGATTTTTTGAGCCAAACCACTCGTTATATGCAAGAAAATGCTTAATTTTGCACCTTGAATTAGATAATTGTTAAAATGATCACGTCAATCGAATATGTTCAATTGAAGGCTTTTGCCCGTCAGGATGGTGCGCTGCTCGCCCTGCTTTGGGTGTTCACGTCCGTCTTATATATAATAGGTATGACCAACCAGATGATCGGTCTGGCTGCTACTATGCTGATCATCTACACACCTTTTTTCGTGGGTGGCAGGCTGCGCAACTTCCGTGACTATGGTCGCGAGGGACTCATCTCGTTCCGTCGGGGCTATGCCTATACCGTCTTTGTGTTCTTCTATGCCGGTGTGCTTTTTGCTATGGCGATGTACCTCTATCTGACGTTTATGGACAACGGTTATCTGATGAGTCAGATGTCGAAAGTGCTGAACTCCGACGAGGCGCAACAGGCCATGCAGCAGTATGGGATGACGGAGATGATGAACGAGAGTATGAAACAGATGGCACAGATCCGCCCCATCGACTATGCGTTGGATATGTTGACGGTGAACATCACCTTGGGGTTTATCCTGGGGGTTCCCATCAGTCTGATCATGCAGCGCACAGTATTAAAGAATGAAGAAGAGAATTGAAGGCTCGATGTAAAACATCAAGAATTGAAATCATGGATATATCAGTAGTTATTCCTCTTTATAATGAGGATGAATCGATTCCAGAACTGTATGCGTGGATAGCGCGTGTGATGAAGGAGAACCACTTCTCTTACGAAGTGATCTTCATCAATGACGGCTCTACCGATCGTTCGTGGGAGATTATCAGTGAGTTGAACCAACAGCAGCCCGACGTTGTGAAAGGCATCAAGTTCCGTCGGAACTATGGTAAGAGTCCGGCCCTCTATTGCGGCTTTAAACAGGCACAGGGCGATGTGGTCATCACCATGGATGCCGACCTGCAGGATTCGCCTGACGAGATCCCCGAACTCTACCGGATGATCAAGGAAGAGGGTTATGACCTCGTGTCGGGTTATAAGCAGAAGCGTTATGATCCGATCTCCAAGACCCTGCCCACGAAGCTCTTCAATGCGACAGCCCGTAAGATCAGTGGCATCAAGAACCTGCACGACTTCAACTGCGGCTTGAAAGCATACCGCAAGGCGGTGGTGAAGAATATCGAGGTGTATGGAGAGATGCACCGCTATATCCCTTATCTCGCCAAGAATGCAGGCTTTGATAAGATCGGGGAGAAGGTGGTGCAGCATCAGGCCCGTAAGTACGGCGCATCGAAGTTCATGGGACTGAACCGCTTCGTCAACGGCTATCTCGACCTGCTCACCCTCTGGTTCCTCTCTACGTTTGGCAAGAAACCGATGCACGTGTTTGGTTTCTTTGGCACCATCATGTTTTTCATCGGTTTTGTGGCCGCCTTCTGGATCGGTGCAGATAAACTCTGGTGTCTGGCCCATCACATTCCACAGCGTCTGGTGACGGACTCTCCTTATTTCTATATCGCTCTGACGATGATGATGATCGGTACCCAGTTCTTCCTGACGGGATTCCTGGGCGATCTCATCAGTCGCTCGTCGAGTGGACGTAATGATTATCAGATAGAAGAAACCCTATGAAAAAGTGGCTCCTGTTCCTGGCTGTGACGCTTGTCGTCTCCTGCTCGTCTATCGAATGCCCTCTCAAAAATTTGGTAGCAACCAATTACGAGATCTATGACAGTGACGGGCTTCTGCTTGAACTGTCGGATACGCTGACCATCTATTCTAAGACGAAGGAGGGCAAAGATACGATTCTCTTAAACAGAGGTATCGATATCGTAGGCTTCAATATGGCGATCAGCAAATCCCACCCGGAGGATGAACTCTATTTCCATTTCTTCAGGGGCGATTACGATGTGACGGATACGGTCTGGGTACAGAAAGAGGATTACCCGCATTTCGAGTCCATCGAGTGTAAGGCGGAGTTCTTTCACAAACTGACGGGTGTCCGCTATACGAAGCACGGCATCGATTCATTGGTCATCAAATACTCAAACGTGGATTATGACGATACGAAGATTCATTTTTACCTCTATCCGGACAGCGACCGTTATTAGTCTGCTCCTGCTGCTGACGGCTGCACCTGCTTCGGCACAGATGAAGTTCTTCACCCTACAGAAAGACTCCATCCCGGTGTTCCGTGGTTTCGCCGTATCGTTCGATCTGGTGGGAGCCGGTATGGCCACATTCGGTTCTTATGGACAGTATGAAGGGTCACTTCGTGTGAATCTGCACGACGAGTGGTTCCCGGTCGTCGAACTGGGCTATGGTAGAGCCAATAGTGAAGATGAGGTCACTTTGGTCAGATATAAGACCTCTGCCCCTTATTTCAAAGTGGGTATTGACAGGAACCTGCTGAAAAACAAACATGGACCCAACCGCCTCTATGTGGGGCTGCGCTATGCCTATACCTCTTATAAGGTGGATATCACCCGCCCGGGACTCACCGATCCTTTCTGGCATTGGGATGCGGACTATAGCATTCTGGACTATCCCTGTAACATGCATTGGGCCGAGGTTAACGTGGGGCTGGATGCCAAGATCTGGGGACCGCTCCATCTGGGGTGGAGCGTGCGCTACAAACTCCGTATATCCCATAAGGAAGGTGACTTCGGAAAGACGTGGTATGTGCCAGGCTTCGGTACCAACGACAACACGAATCTCGACGCGACCTTTAATGTCATCATAGATATCTGATATGGATACCCCTCAGCAGAAACGGCTCCTTTGGCAACTGCCTTTTCTCGTGTTGCTGATCGTCGGAACGGTGATGATCATCCGTCAGCAACAGACGATGCCTTATCAGCAGACTTCTGATTTCATCTTCGGCACAACCTATCATGTCACCTATCAGTGTGACTCGGATATGAGTGCCTCTATCAAGGCCGAACTGATGAAGGTGGACCGCTCGCTCTCACCTTTCAACAAGACATCGGTGATCACGGCGATCAACAACAACCAGTCCGTTGAGCCTGATCAGATGTTTCTCGATGTCTTCCAACAGGCGATGAAGGTCTCGCGCGAGACAAACGGCGCTTTCGACATCACGGTAGCCCCTCTGGTCAATGCCTGGGGCTTCGGCTTCAAGAACGGTGAGATGCCCTCCCGTCGTCAGGTGGACAGTCTGATGACCATCGTGGGGTATGAGAAGGTGACGCTTGATCAGGGGAAGATCCGGAAAGCGGATCCTCGGATGATGCTCGACTGTTCGGCGATTGCCAAGGGGTACGGGTCGGATGTGGTGGCCAACTTCCTGCGCAAACGAGGTGTCGAGAATTTTATGGTGGAGATTGGTGGCGAGATTGTCACCCAGGGCGTCAATCCCAAACGGCTCCCTTGGCGTATCGGTGTGACGAAACCTACGGAGGATTCCCTGAATGTGGAACACGAATTGCAGACCACCCTGAATGTCACTGACATCGCGATGGCCACCAGTGGTAACTACCGCAATTTCTATTATAAGGGCAACAAACGCTATGCCCATACCATCGACCCGCATACGGGCTACCCGGTGCAGCATAACATTCTCTCTGCCACCGTCCTGGCGAAGACCTGTATGGTGGCCGACGCCTATGCCACCTCCTTTATGGTGATGGGACTCGATGGCGCCAAGGCGGTGCTTCAGCGTCATCCGGAACTGATGGCCTATCTGATCTATGATGATGGACAAGGGGGGAACGCCATCTGGTTCTCACCTTCACTGAAAAAACGGATCGCCAAATAAGAAAAACCGCCTATGGCTGTATTGAAGATCTACGACCAACTGTTGCAGTTCCCCCTCTTCCAGGGAATGAGCCACGATGATTTGGAAATCGTCGCGGGTCATATCCGCTTCGGTTTCATGAAGGTCTCTGCCGGCAAGCGGATCGTCATGGCAGGGGATCCCTGCAACCAGCTCTATTTCGTGATTGGCGGTATGGTGAAGGTGGAGCATTTTGCTGACGACGGACGATTCTCCGTACTCGAACACATGAGTGCCCCGTATGTGATCCAGCAGGAGGCGATTTTCGGCTATTACCAGCGTTATACAAGAAACGTCTCTGCTCAGACGGATGTCAGTCTGCTCACCATCGATAAGGAGGAGGTGCTCCGTCTGTTGGAGGATTTCCTGGTGTTCCGCCTGAATCTCGTCAACCACTACGCCACCCAGACACAGAAACTGACGCAGCAACTGTGGCGCGGTGCGCCCCAGACCCTGCGTGAACGGGTGATCCGATTCCTGATAGCACACTGCAGCTATCCGGCAGGTTCCAAGACCTTCTTTATCCTGATGGAACGACTGGCACAGGAGCTGAACGACAGTCGCCTGAACGTGTCGCGCGTCCTGAACCAGTTGCAGCACGATGGGCTCATAGAGCTCCATCGGGGCCGCATCATCATCCCCCAACTGGAGCGGCTTCTAATGTAACCATAGATTTTATTGTTTAACACTATAAAATTTGGTGGATTGGAAAAGAAATCGTAACTTTGCAGGCTGAACGTGTTAGTATTTTAGTTATGAACGAGCAACAAGAGAGAAAGAATCCTTTTTTTCTGCCTTATGATACGCCCCATGATGTGGCGCCCTTCGACCGTATCCGTCTGGAAGATTTCGAGGAGGCGATGCTGGAGGGCATCCGTCGGGATGATGAGCAGATTGACAAGATCATCAACAATCCCGAGAAACCTACTTTCGACAATACCATCATCAGTGTGGATGACGAGAAAGAGGGCGATCACTACTACGACCTGCTCGGTCGGGTGACGACCGTCTTCTTCAACCTGCTCTCTGCTGAGACCAACGACGAGATGGATGCCCTGGCCCAGAAGATGAGTCCGATCCTGACCAAACACGCCAATGATATCCGTCTGAACGAGCAACTGTTCAAACGTATCCAATATGTGCACCGTCATCATCGCAAGCTGACACCAGAGGAGAAGATGCTGCTCGACAACTGCTACGATGGTTTCGTGCGGAGCGGTGCCCTGCTCGATACCGCCGGTAAGGAACGGCTGCGCCAGTTGACGGAGGAGGCCTCGATGCTCAGTCTGCAGTTCTCACAGAACCTGTTGAAGGAGAACAAGGCTTTTACGCTCCATATCACTGACGAGGCTCAGCTTGACGGTCTGCCTGAGACGGCCCGTGAAGCGGCCGCCCTGGCTGCCAAAGAACAGGAGAAGGAAGGTTGGGTTTTCACCCTTGACTTCCCCAGCTACTCACCGTTCATAACCTACAGCACCCAGCGCGAACTGCGCCGTCAGCTCTATATGGCGAAGAATACGGAGTGTATCCACGATAATACCGAGAACAATGTCGAGATCTGTAAGCGACTCATCAACCTGCGCCGGGAACTGGCTCAGTTGTTGGGCCACAAGACCTATGCCGACTATGTGTTGAAACGTAGGATGGCAGGTAATGTGCGTCGTGTCTATCACCTGCTCAACGACCTCGTGGCAGCCTATAAACCCACCGCCCTCAAGGAGGTGAAGGCCATCGAGAAGATGGCCCGTCAAATGGAGGGCAAGGATTTCCAGCTCCAGCCATGGGATCTCGGCTTCTATGCCCATAAGCTCAAGCTGAAGCGCTATAACATCGATGCCGAGATGCTGCGTCCCTATTTCGAACTGTCGAAGGTCATCGAGGGCGTCTTCGGACTCGCCAACCGGCTCTATGGCATCACGTTCAAGGAGAACAAGGAGATTCCCGTCTATCATCCTGACGTGAAGGCCTACGAGGTATTCGATAAGGACGGCTCCTATCTCGCCGTCTTCTATGCCGACTTCCATCCGCGTCAGGGGAAACAGGGTGGGGCCTGGATGACGGAATATCAGGGACAGTGGATCGACCGGAAGGGTGTGAACAACCGCCCGCATGTCAGTGTGGTGATGAACCTCACGAAGCCGACGGCAGAGAAACCCGCCCTCCTGACATTAGGGGAGGTGGAGACCTTCCTCCATGAGTTCGGACACTCCCTGCACGGGATGTTTGCCAACACCCGTTTCGAGAGCCTGAGTGGCACGAACGTGTGGTGGGACTTTGTCGAGTTGCCCTCGCAGTTCATGGAGAACTTCGCCATCGAAAAGGAGTTCCTGCGGACGTTCGCCTTCCATTATCAGACGGGGGAGCCGTTGCCTGATGAACTGATCCGTCGTATCGTACGGAGCCGTAACTTCAATGTGGCCTATGCCTGCATGCGACAGGTGAGCTTCGGCCTGCTTGACATGGCCTATTACACCAAGAAGGAGGCGTTTACGGAGGACATCCGCTCTTTCGAGAAGAAAGCCTGGGCCAAGGCGATGGTGATGCCACAACTCCCCGATACCTGTATGACGGTGCAGTTCTCCCACATCATGTCGGGTGGCTATGCGGCCGGCTATTACAGCTACAAGTGGGCAGAGGTGCTCGATGCCGATGCTTTCAGCGTGTTCAAGAAACAGGGGATCTTCAATCAGCAGACCGCCCAGCGCTTCCGAGACAACATTCTCTCGAAGGGAGGTACTGAGAACCCCATGATATTATATCAACGTTTTCGTGGTGGCGAACCCACTATCGATGCCTTATTAAAACGAAATGGAATCAAACGATAAACAGCAAAGACTGGACATGCGCTATCTGAAGATGGCACGCGTCTGGGCAGAGAACTCCTACTGCGTACGTCGGCAGGTCGGGGCCTTGGTCGTCAAGGATAAGATGATCATCAGCGACGGCTATAACGGTACGCCCAGCGGCTTTGAGAATGTGTGTGAGGACGAGAACAACGTCACCAAGCCTTATGTGCTTCATGCGGAGGCTAACGCGATCACAAAACTCGCCCGCAGTAACAACAATAGCGATGGCGCCACCATCTATATCACGGCTTCACCCTGTATCGAGTGTGCCAAGCTCATCATCCAGGCCGGCATCCGTCGGGTGGTCTATGGCGAACAGTATCGTCTCACCGATGGCATCGACCTGTTGCGCCGGGCAGGTATCGAGGTGGTCTTTATGGATATCAATTCTACCAAATAACAGCAATTCATGGCTAATCATAGACATATACGTTTTACACCGCTTTGGATGGCCATCTGTGTGGTCATCGGTATCCTGATCGGTTCGTTCTATGCCAACCATTTCTCTGGCAACCGGTTGAACATCATCAACTCCAGCGGTAACAAACTCAACAACCTGCTTCATATCATCGACGATCAGTATGTCGATACCGTGAACGTCAATGATCTGGTGGAGAAGGCGATGCCGCAGATCCTCGCAGAGCTTGATCCCCATTCTGTTTATATCACAGCCCGTGACGGGGAGATCGCTAACGATGATCTGCGTGGCTCGTTCTCCGGCATCGGTATTGAGTTTACCATCCGTCAGGACACCATCCGTGTACAGAATGTCATCGGCAACGGTCCTGCGGAAAGGGCAGGTGTGTTGGCTGGTGATAAGATCGTAGAGGTTGATGACTCGGTCTTTGTCGGTAAGAAGGTGACCAATGCGGAGGCGATGCATCGCCTGAAGGGTCCGAAGGACACGAAGGTGAAGCTGGGCATCATCCGCTATGGGGAGAATAAGATCCGTCATATCACGGTGACACGCGGCGAGATTCCCACCAAGAGCGTCACTGCCAGCTATATGCTCAACGACGAGACCGGTTATATCAAGATCAAGAACTTCGGTGAGAACACCTACCCGGAACTGCTCATCGCACTGGCGAAGCTCGCTCAGCGCGGATTCTCCAGTCTGGCCATCGACCTGCGCGGCAATACGGGCGGCTACCTGGAGTCGGCTGTCCAGATCGCCAACGAGTTCCTGGCGAAGGGTCAGTTGATCGTCTATACCGAAGGTCGTCGCTATCCCCGTCAGGACTACAGGGCCGACGGACGAGGCTCTTATCAGCAAATCCCGTTGGTGGTGCTCGTCGATGAGAGCTCCGCTTCCGCAGCCGAGATCCTCGCCGGCGCCATCCAGGATAATGACCGCGGTACGATCATCGGGCGCCGCTCCTTCGGAAAGGGTCTGGTTCAGAAACCCATGGAGTTCTCCGACCACTCAATGATCCGTCTCACCATCGCCCGTTATTACACACCTTCAGGGCGTTGTATCCAGAAACCGTATGCCGACGGTGAGGATTATGAGGGCGACTGGATGAAACGCTATAAGCATGGTGAGTTCTTCTCCGAGGACAGCATCAAGCATACGGGACCTGCCTATCACACCGGAAATGGCCGTACGGTCTATGGCGGTGGCGGTATCACCCCCGACATCTTCATCCCTGAGGATACGGTGGATATGACCTCCTACTATAAGGAAGCCACGATGTCGGGACTGATCCTGCAGTTTGCCTATACCTATACGGACGAGAACCGTGCCAAACTCAGTAAGATGGAGGATGTGTGGGAGATGGAACGTTACCTGAAGAGTCAGAACACCCTGGAGAAGTTTGTGGTCTATGCCGATAAGAACGGTCTCAAGCGGCGTAACCTGATGATTCAGAAGTCGCATAAACTCTTGGAGCGGTTCGTGAACAGCCGTATCATCTATAACATCCTGAACGAACAGGCCTGGACGGAGTATCTCAATCAGGATGATCCCGCGATCATCGAGACCCTGAAGCTCTTTAAGGACGGTGATGCGTTCCCCAAGAAACCAGAAGCCACCAAGCCCAACCATGCTTAAAGACGAACTCAGAAAGTTGATCTTACAACAGAAGCGACAGTTCACGCCCCAACAGTTGGCGCAGCTGTCGCTTCCTGTCCTTCAGCGCCTGCGCCCGCTGCTCCGTGAAGCCCGGATCATCCTGGCCTATTACGCCTTGCCTGATGAGGTGGATACCCGCCACTTGCTCGATGAATTGGTGGCAGAGGGGAAGACGGTGCTGTTGCCAAAGGTGTTGGATGATACCGCGATGGAACTGCGCCGCTATACAGGCCCTCACGACCTTCGCGAAGGGGCCTATCATATCATGGAACCCATAGGCGACCCCTTTACCGACCTGACGCAGATAGACTTAGCACTCATCCCCGGACTCGCCTTCGATGCCCAAGGACATCGTTTAGGTCGGGGCAAAGGCTACTATGACCGCTTCCTGGCTGCTTTCACTGGCACGACCATCGGTGTCTGCTTCGACTTCCAGAAGGTGGCCGAAGTGCCGGTTGATGCCCATGATATAGCAGTGAATAGGGTGGTTTAGCAGAAACGGATATCGGCAATCACTTGACTGCCCACGGCGGCGTTCAGTTTCTTCACAATCTCCAGTCTCATCAACGAGAGGTCTGCCCGCAGCGCAGGACTCGTCAGCCGTACGTTCAGTGTCTGGTTCCTGATATACAGGTCTTGGGTATAGCCGGCAATCATCTCACCCATCACCTCAGGCCATGCCGCTATCAGCCGCTTTTGTTGAAGCGGGGTCTCCAGTCCCTGTGCCCTGAGATTCTTCAGGATCAGTTCACCGATGCTCTTGACTTCTTTCCTAAACATGTATATTACCGTTTTCTACCTGAAAGATCCGATAGTCGTGTGACGTCCGGCTCAGGATCTGATCCAGATGTTCCCGATTGGTATCTGTAATAAAAATCTGTCCGAACTCGTCGCTGGCCACTAGTTTTACGATCTCCTCCACGCGGTCGGCATCGAGCTTATCGAAGATGTCGTCGAGCAGGAGTAGGGGAGTGGTCTGGTTGTTCGTACGTTTCAGGAAGTCAAACTGTGCCAGTTTCAGGGCGATGACAAAGGTCTTGTGCTGTCCCTGACTGCCCTCGCGCTTCATCGGATGACCGCCGAGACTAAACACCAGGTCGTCGCGATGTACACCATGCAGCGAATAGCCCATGATACGGTCCTTCTGACGGTCGCGCTGGATCACCTCCAACAGCGGACCTCTCTGACAGTGGGAGATATAGGTCATCTCTACTTGTTCCCGATGGCCGGAGATCGTCTCGTAATACCGTTGGAACACGGGTGTCAGTGCTTTCACGAAAGCATCACGACAGGCAAAGATACGCTCTCCTTCGATCGCCATCTGCTCCTCCCACAGGCGCAGCACCTCCACGTCGGGTTCCTCCTCCTGTTTCAACATCGTGTTACGCTGCAGCAGGGCTTTGTTATAGCGGTTCATCGCGTCGATATAGCTGCGGTCATATTGTGAAATTACCACATCCATCAGTTTCCGGCGCTCCTCGCTGCCGCCTTCGATCAGGAAGGTGTCTGCGGGTGATACCATCACCAACGGGATCAGACCGATATGCTCCGACAACCGTTTGTATTCCTTCTTGTTGCGTTTGAAGTGCTTCTTGGTGCCGCGCTTCATGCCGCAGGAGATACAGAGATCATCCTGGTACATCCCCTCAATCAGAAAGAAACCCTCGTCGTGCGTGATCACCTGGGAGTCGATGGGATTGCTCGCCGAGTGACAGAACGAAAGGAAGTAGATGGCATCCAGCACATTGGTCTTGCCGACACCATTCTGACCGATCAGGCAGTTGATCTTCGGTGACAACTCCAGATTGGCAACACGGATGTTCTTGTAATTAATCAGCGACAGTTTCTCGAGAATCATGGGTGCAAAATTACGAATAAGTGAGCAGAAAACCAAATATTATTAATTTTCTTTTTTTATTTCATATTTTATTATTACCTTTGCACGCGATTTTCGAAAATTAATACATAATTATAATGGCAAATACAACAAATCAACAGCAGGCTGCCCCTACCATGGAGCAGACACTGAACCAGAGTGAGGCCTTCTTCCTGAAGTATAAGAAGGCTATTATCACCGTCGTGGTGGCTATCATCGTCATCATCGTCGGTGCAGTTCTTTACAAGACTTATATTGCTGAGCCCAGAGAGAAGCAGGCTTCTACCGCCATCGCCAAGGGTCAGACTTATTTCGCACAGGGCCTTTTCCAGCAGGCACTCGAGGGCGACAGCGCAGGTTTCAAGGGCTTTGCCAAGCTCGCCGACGAGTACAGCACCACAGCTGCCGGTAACCTGTCAAACCTCTATGCAGGTCTCTGCAATGCCCAGTTGGGTAAGTGGGAAGCTGCTGTGAAGTATCTGGAGGCTTTCGAAGGTGCCGACGATGAAATGGTTTCTCCCGCCGCAGAAGGTGCCTTAGGTAATGCTTATGCCCACCTCAACCAGCTCGACAAGGCTGTCACCCATCTGAAGAAGGCTGCCGAGGAGGCTGATAACAACTCACTGTCACCCACCTTCCTGATCCAGGCTGGTGAGATCCTTGAGAGTCAGGGTAAGAACGATGAGGCGCTGAAGCTGTATCAGACCGTGAAGGAGAAGTACTTCAACTCGATTCAGTATCAGACCATCGATGCCTACATCGAGCGCGTTTCCAATAAGTAATATTGACCATTCCTGATCGCTATGGCAACTGCAATGCATCACCTGAGTGATTACGATTCCACGAAAGTGCCCGATGCCTCGAACATGATCTTCGGTGTCGTGGTGGCTGAGTGGAATCCTGAGATCACCGGTGCGCTTCTCGAAGGCTGTGTCAATACGCTGGAGCGTCATGGCGCCTTGCCCGAGAATATTCATGTGAAGACTGTGCCCGGTTCGTTCGAACTGATCTACGGCGCCCACCAGATGACGCTTAACGACGGCTACGACGCCGTGATCATCCTGGGTTCTGTGATCCGTGGCGAGACCCCGCATTTCGATTACATCTGTCAGGGTGTCACCGAAGGTATCGCCCGTCTGAATGCCACCAGCAACATCCCTGTCATCTATGGTCTGCTCACGACGGATAATCTGCAGCAGGCCCAGGATCGTGCAGGCGGTCGCTTAGGTAACAAGGGTGATGAGTGTGCAGTCGTCGCCATCAAGATGGCTAAGTTCTAAACCGGTATGAAGTTCGTTTCCTGGAATGTGAACGGCCTGCGGGCCTGCGAAGGTAAGGGGTTCAGCGACATTTTCCGTCAGCTGGATGCCGACTTCTTCTGTCTGCAGGAAACGAAGATGCAGGCCGGACAACTCGACCTGCAGTTCGAGGGCTATCAGTCGTTCTGGAACTACGCCGACAAAAAAGGTTATTCCGGCACAGCCGTCTATACCCGTCATCAGCCGCTGAACGTCACTTACGGCATCGGCATCGATGCCCACGACCATGAGGGCCGTGTGATCACCCTTGAGATGCCCGAATTCTTCCTTGTGTGCTGTTACACGCCGAATTCACAGGACGGCTTGAAGCGTCTCGACTACCGTATGACGTGGGAGGACGATTTCCGGGCCTATCTGCAGCGACTCGATGCGCAGAAGCCTGTCATCCTCTGTGGCGACCTGAATGTGGCGCATGAGGAGATCGATATCAAGAATCCCAAGAGCAACCGTCATAATGCGGGCTTCACGGATGAAGAGCGGGCCCAGTTCTCCACGTTGTTGAAGAACGGGTTTACCGACAGCTTCCGTTACCTGTATCCGGAGGAGGTGAAATACTCGTGGTGGTCCTACCGTTTCCAGGCACGTCAGAAGAATGCAGGTTGGCGTATCGACTACTTCGTCATCTCCGACCGTCTCCGTCCCCAACTGGCCGACGCCCTCATCCACACCGATGTCTTAGGCTCCGACCATTGTCCGGTAGCACTCATCCTGAAATAAAAATCCCCGCTGGAAGGCGGGGATTTTTATTATCTTAAAGCAAAATGCTTTAAATTCCTAAAGCACTTTTGGCTTTGCTGGCGGCATCATCAATGGTCTGACCAGCCTTATCCTTGGCAGCAGCCTTGGTGTCCTCAACGGCCTTGTCAGCGGCAGCCTTCGTATCCTCTACAGCCTTGTCGGCAGCAGCCTTCGTGTCATCTACCACCTGGTTAGCGGCAGCCTCGGCACTCTCACCTAATGAGCTCAGACCGTTCACGATGCTCTCGGCAGGAGCCTCAGTCAGGGCAGCTACGGCAGATGTCACAGCAGCATTGTCACCGGCAAAAGCCTTGATCTTCTCTGCATTGTCCTTCAGGAAGGCCTGAATCTGAGAAACGAACTGCTTAGCAGCCTCGGGGTTGGCACTAATCAGCTCCTTGATCTTTGCCTGTACTGCAGCCAGAGCCTCCTGGAACTTGTTGGCGTCTTGTGCCTCCAGATTCTCTGTCAGCGCGTTGATGGTGCCGGCAATCTCGTCCTCTACGTTCACTACTACTGCAGAGTCAGCGGCCTCTGCACTTGCCTGTGTCTTGTTTCCGCAAGACGCAAAACCGATGGCCATCACTGCCATCACAACAAATAATACTTTCTTCATAACACTAAAATTTAATTAGGTATAATTGATAAATCGCAACAAAAGTATAGCATTTCATTCAAAAATAGATAATATTTAGTGTATTTTTAAACTTTTTTGTACTTTTGCACCCATGACAACATTATCTTTTAAACCAAAATTGTTTTCCACGTTGAAGCATTACGACCGTCAGCAGTTCATGACCGACCTGTTGGCAGGTATCATCGTGGGTATCGTGGCCCTGCCTTTGGCCATCGCCTTCGGTATCGCGTCGGGCGTGACACCGGAGAAAGGTATCATCACTGCCATCGTGGCAGGTCTCATTGTTTCCGTCTTCGGTGGATCGAAGGTGCAGATCGGTGGACCAACGGGCGCGTTTATTATTATCATATATGGTATCATCCAGCAGTACGGCTTCGAAGGACTGACCATTGCCACACTGATGGCGGGTGTGTTCCTCATCATGTTCGGCGTGCTCCATCTGGGTACCATCATCAAGTACATCCCATATCCCATCGTCGTGGGATTCACGTCGGGTATCGCCCTCACCATCTTCACCACGCAGATCAAGGATCTCTTCGGCCTGACGATGGCATCGGTGCCTTCCGACTTCATCGAGAAGTGGATAGCCTACTTCTCCGCCTTCCCCACCATCGACTGTTGGAGTGCAGGCGTGGGCGTGCTCAGTGTGGCGATCATCGCCCTCTGGCCGAAGATCTCCCGCGGCAGTGCGGCGGGGAAACTCCCTGGCAGTTTGATCGCCATCATCGTGATGACACTCGCTGTGCTCCTGCTGAAGCATCAGTGGGGCATCACCAGCGTCGAAACCATCGGCGACCGCTTCGCCATCTCCAACCAGTTGCCTGGTGCTGAGGTGCCTGAGCTCACATGGGACATCATCAAGGGCCTCGTGTCGCCCGCCATCACCATTGCCATCCTCGGTGCCATCGAGTCGTTGCTCTCTGCCACTGTGGCTGATGGTGTCATCGGCGACCGTCACGACTCGAATACCGAACTCATCGCCCAGGGTATGGCCAATCTGGCCAGTCCGCTCTTCGGCGGTATCCCTGCCACCGGTGCCATCGCCCGTACGATGACCAACATCAACAATGGCGGTCGCACGCCCGTGGCGGGTATCATCCACGCCGCCGTGTTGCTGCTCATCTTCCTCTTCCTCATGCCGTTGGCACAGTATATCCCCATGGCCTGTCTGGCTGGTGTGCTTGTCATCGTGAGCTATAACATGAGTGGCTGGCGTTCGTTCCTGAGCATCCTGAAGAACCCGAAGAGCGATGTCATCGTCCTCTGGGTCACCTTCCTGCTCACGGTCATCTTCGACCTTACCATCGCCATCGAGGTCGGTCTCATCTGCGCCTGTCTGCTCTTCATGCGCCGTATGGCTGAGACCACCGACGTGCGTGTCATCAGCGACGAGATCAATCCCGACGAAGAGGAGAGCGACTTCCTCATGGGCAACCTGGAACACCTCACGATTCCCGAGGGTGTGGAGGTCTATGAGATCAACGGTCCTTACTTCTTCGGTGCCGGTAATAAATTCGAGGAGATCATGAGTGCCTTGCGCCATCAGCGTCCGAAGGTGCGTATCATCCGCATGCGAAAGGTGCCTTTTGTCGATTCTACGGGCATCCACAACCTCACCAACCTCTGTCTCATGTCGCAGGGTGAGGGCATCCAGGTGGTTCTCTCGGGTGTCAACCCGCGTGTGCAGCAGGTGCTCCACAAAGCCCGCTTCGATACCCTCCTGGGTGAGAAGAACATCTGTTCTCACATCACCTTAGCCTTAGAACGCGCCAAGGAACTGCTGTAACGCATTTCCTTATTTGCATACAATATCAATGGCGAGTCATCACGGCTCGCCATGATTGTTTTTGGGGGCTGTGAGCGGGCACGATGGAGGCATTTGGGTCGGTTGGAAAGAAAATGCAGCCTTTTAAGTATTTTTAAGGAGGGGGTAACGGTTGTTAACTAAATTATTCGTATCTTTGTGGCGTATTACTTAAAACTAAAGCAAGATCGTCATGATGAAAAGATGGATCATAGCACTTCTGTCAGTGCTGATGTTCGCCGCATGTACGAAGGACGGCGACACGATTTACCAGCCCGATCCTGACGAGCCGAAGGCCTCCACGGCACCGCTCGTCACAGTGATTTATGGTAAGGACGCCCTGGGCGACCGCTCCTACAACGACCTGTTATACGTAGGTGTAGAAGAGGCGGCGGCCAAATACGGTCTGCGCACCATGCAGCTCTCGCCGATCAGCGACGAAGAGGGACAGGGCTACCTGCAGAGTATGTTCGAGACCGTAAAAAATCAGGACGACACCATCAGGCGCCTGTTCATCGTCACCACTTCAACCTACGACGAACTCGTACGAATGAACAGCCACGTCTTCGACAATAATCCCTATGCCGACCTGCTCTACCTAGAGACGTCAGAGCCCCTTGAAAGCAGCGGCTCCACGCTCTATCTGCCTTACTACGGGGCGATGTACGAGGCAGGCGCCATTATGCCTTCAACGCATTATAATGAATGTATGCTCGTTATCGCCAATCCCCAGGATGAGACCTGCAATTCAAGTGCCAAAGGCTTTGCCGACGGCTTTATGTCCGACTACTACGAAGTAAGAGACTACTGGGGAGATATCGAGGAGAAGAAACTTGAAACCTGCTACCTGGCAGATAAGGCCGGTGAGGGCTATAACATTCCCGACTCTACGGCTTTCCGCATCTTGAACAAAGTGAACGAGACTTTCGATTATGGTTATATCATCCCCCTCTGCGGCGGTTCCGGCGTAAAGCTCAGGTATCTGGGCGATGTCTCGTTAGGCAATGGTTGTATGGGTGTAGATATTGAGTCACCCGACGCAGTGATTTCGGCTGTCAAGCACATCGACCGCGCTGTAGGGCTCTGCATCGGCCAGTGGCTCTCGCCCGAGGGCATGCCCAAGCATCAGGTGTTAGGACTGAAGGAAGGCTATACGGAAGTGATAGTCCATCACTACGATTTATATGATAACTATATTACTGATGAACTGCGCCAGCAGATTCACGAAGACGCCATTAGAAAGGAGGAATACTATGAGAAGAAGTAAGATGATTTCTATGAGATGGATGATGTGGCTGTGCGCAGCATGTATGATGCTGATCACATCCTGTAAGACGGAAGATGATAAGATTGTGTTCCAGCAACAGCACAAGTGGGTGGATAAGAAGCTGGCGGTGGTCTATCCTAACCGCAACCCCATCACGAAGGCACAGATGGAGCGCACCGCCCAGTGGTTCCTCGACAACTTCAAGGAGGCACAGCTCTCCGGTGATGTCTGCGTGCGACTGCAGCTCGAGTGGTACGACGAGCTGTCCTATAATCTCGATGCACTGAGCACGGAACTCGCCAACGACACCAGCGTGATAGCCATCATCGGTCCGTTCAACAGCAGCAGCCTCGATGTGTTCGCCCGCGCGTGCCAGTTAACTGAGAAGCCCCTCATCACCCCGACAGCCACCAGCGAGGATGTCATCCGCCGCTACGCCGTGCCCACGAAGAGCGGCACGCACACCGTGCGCCCCTTCTTCTGGTCGCTCACCGAGAGCGATGTCGCCTACACCGAAGTCATCATGACGGCCTACGCCACCTTGGTACAGAAACTATATTTCCTGATTACCTCTTCCGTTATGATGTCGCCCGACAATGTCTATGGCAAGACATTCTTCGACTGGGCGCCTTTCCAGGCCGAGAACCTGAGCATCAAGCTCTCTGACAACCAGCAATATACATCTACCGAGCAACTGCTGAATCAAGTAAAGACCGTTCTCAACGATAATCCGCAGGTGTGGGAAGGCATCTTCGAGCCCACCATCCACATGTTTTGCGTCATGGAGAACCTCGATCAGCTCTGCCAGGTGGCAGAGATGCGACGCCAGTGGTATCTGAATTTCAATCCGAGGGACAACATCCCCGAAGGCACGCCCATCGACGATCCCGCCTATAATGAGTTTGCTGAAGAGATTGCCGCCTTCCGCCGCACATGGATTGCCCTGAACAACTTCAGCCAGGAAGAGATCGACGCCCTCACCGACGGCCAGCGCCGCATCCTTGAGGCGTATCAGGGCTTCTCGCCCTACGCCGACCCCACCACGGGCTTTGAGATCAGCTATGAGCAGAAGTTCGGCACCAAGCCCACCTTCGAGGAGTGTAAGTTCTACGACGCCCTCCTGCTGGCAGGTCTCGCTTGCCATAAGCTGGCTGTAGAGGACCTGAAAAAACAGGAACAGCAAGGGCAACAGGAGCCACAGGAAGAGCTTGACAATCAGGAGCGCAACGCCGCCTTCAACCAGGCTATCTACGACCTCACGTTCCCCAATGCCAATGAGAACCTCAGTGCCTCCATTTGGACACCTACGGCCATGCAGCTCTACCTGCGCTCCATGGAAAACGGCCAGGTCGTGAAGTTCCGTGGTGCCTCGGGTAACATCGCCTTCGATGCAGAGAGCTGTGCTGCCGCCGCAGGTACCACCTATGCACACTGGGAGATAAAAGATGGTAATCTCGTCTTTCTCAACTACTTCAGCTCTGATGCCAGCCACCGTATGAGCGAGTCCACCGTAGCATGGAAATACCTTTACGATGAGAACCTTGCCCTGCAGCGCTTTGGCGAGCAGGCACAGGATATCGATGCAGGCATCGACTACGCGCCACTCACTGATCAGTACGCACTCCTCGTACATGCCAGCACCGAGTTTAAGAACTACCGTCATCTCTCCGACGTGCTCAGCGTGTATCAGCAGCTGAAGCGCAACGGCTTTGACGACGATCATATCATCCTCATCGCAGACCGCACCGTTGCCGACGACCCGAAGAATCCCGAGCCAGGCACCATCCGCGCCTCTGCCGACGGGCCCGACCTCATGGCAGGAGCCCAGATCGACTACGACGCCTCGACACTCTCCGCTGCCGACGTCCTGCGTATCCTTATGGGGCAGCGCAGCGACAAGCTGCCTGTGGTCATCCCGCCCGATGCCGGCAATAATATATTCTTCTATTGGAGCGGTCACGGCCGCAACCAGAACCACGGCGGCGCCAGGGAATTCCAGTGGCGCGAGGAGGCTCACCATCATGGTCTCACCGCCCAGCTGCTGTATGAGACCGTCAACATGATGAAGCGCGACAAGAGCTATCGCAAGCTGCTCATTGTGGGCGAGCCTTGCTACGGCGAGTGCGTGGTAACCGACCTCGAGGGCATCCCGGGAGTGCTTGCCATTACCGGCGCCAACGAGCAGGAGCAGTCTTGGGCTGACAACTGGAACCCCGCCGGTTTCTGGATGAGCGACCGCTTCACGCAGAACTTTGTGACAGCCATCAACGAGACTCCCGACATCACTTACCGCGACCTCTACCTGTACTGCACCCAGCACACGCTTGGTTCCCATGCACGTATCATCAATGCCGACCACTTCGGCAACCTCTACCATACAGGCCCCGCAGAGTTTGTGAAGAAATAAGAGTTAAGTTATAGAAGATATGAAAAAGTTATTTTTTATTCTTTCAGTCGCCCTGCTCACGCTTACAGCTTGCAGCAGCGACAGCAACGACAGCAAGTTTGAAGATCAGAAGGAACAGCTGACCAAGGAGAAACTTTACGGTATCTGGGCCACCGACTATCCCAAAAGCGGGAACGAAGATGGCATGATATGGGACCGCGTCATCAAGGTCTATCTGTTCCGTGGCGACGGCACTGGCTACTATGAGTGCTATGGCCTTTATGGCAACGAGTTCGTCGGTGCCGAGATGGTTCGAGGCGATGGTGACTTCCATTTCACGATCAGCGGCAACACCGCCACTATGATAGACGACGCAACAGGCGAGGAGTGGTCGATCGTCTATGAAGACGGCAAGTTTACCGACCCCGAGCTCTTCGTCTTCCAGAAGGCGACGACGGAGCAGCAGAGGCTCATCGAACAGTTGTATGGCGACTTTCAGGCTTCGAACTCGGGCAGCGAGAGTAATGGCGACTCCAAGATCGAAAATGTGGACGGCAACATCGACATCACCAACGGCGGTGGCGGTGTGACCGATGTCAGATAAGAGAACTTATATATAATAAGGTATGAGAAGGTTATTCCTTTGCATCATAGCGGCTTTCCTGTTGCCAGCGCAGCAGGTCTGGGCAGATTACGTCACCGATGTGGTTGTGATAGGCCATGATAGTAAAAAACAAATAGGGTACCTTTACGACAACTACAAGGGGGCGGGGTGGATATGTCTCGACAGGGACCTGAACGACGGTGCCGGCGGTCACTACATCTATCTGGTGTACAAGACGAACAAGAGTCCACAAAACAGCGGTACGCCCATCACAGACTTATACCTCAGGGTTAGCACGACCAACGATTCTCCCGCCAGTTTCGTCCACAACGGCCGCACCTATTACAAGGCAGGCGCTGATGGCGACAGCAGATTTATCTCTAGTGGTGGCGACCTGAACTGCGAGGCAGACGGCGCCTGGATTCACCTCTATTACACCAAGGACAATTGTAAGCCTAATCACCTCGTCACCGAAATCACCGTTGACGGTAACAAGGATGGCGCCGTGAGAAGGAATAACGAAGCTGATGCCTGCGACCTCAACACAAGCGCAGGCGGCAGCGATATCTTTTTGCATGCCAAGACGGAATATGACTTCTGGGATGCTCACAGAGCCAGCTCGTTCAGCCACGTTGATGGCAACACCATCTATATCGAGAGCGAGGAAGAATTAGCCTTGATGGGGTATAACGTGCAAAACGGCACTCAATACCAAGGTAAGACGTTTGTCCTGAACCGCGACCTGGACTTGTCGGCTTACGCTTGGAATCCTCCGGGCTATGAATACTACACTAAAGAGGCCCACAGTTCAATGGGCTGGACTACTTGGTGGACCCGTGTCGGGTTTAGAGGCAATCTCGACGGACGTGGACATACCATCCGTGGACTCTATGTGGACAAATCAGGTAATGACGCTGGCCTTTTTGCCTGTATTGTGGGCGATAATGGTGTTGGCAATTGGATTAAGAATTTGAATATTGTCGATGCCAACGTAAAGGGCACTGACCACGTTGGCATTTTGGTGGGATATAGCTATCATGAGATAACCATTGAAAATGTGGTGACCCAAGGTAAGGTTTCCGGTCGTAATGATGTTGGCGGCATCATCGGATACGGTGACGGTGAAGCTTTTGATTGGGAAGAATTCTATATTGGAGTTGACCTCGTGAACTGTGCGTATCTTGGTGGCTCACAGGTATGCCCCATCTATGGCAATCTCAAAAAACCACGGATGACAAATTATTATAATAACTATTATGCAAACTATACCCCAACCGGCAACCCTAATGTGATCCGCCTCAGTACAGTAAAATATGACACCCCACCAGAAGGTATCAACATCAGCATCAACTATTCTAACTGCTATTGGTATAACGGCGTTCCTTATTGCAAGCCCGGATCGAAGGTGGAATACAGCGCGAGCGTCAATACGATCGGCTACGACCTTATCGGCACGTCGCTAAATGGTGAGAAGAATGGACTCAGTCATAGTTTCAAGGTTGCTGAGGGTACAGACTACTCCATCAAAGTAGAGTACGAAGCGACGGGCATTACCGGCAGTGGCACCGAAGCCGACCCCTATATGCTGACAGCCGACAAGCAGTGGACCCGGCTCATCAATATGTACAACCAAGGGCGGACCTATGAAGCATACTTCAAGCTCGGTGCCGATATCAACATATCAGCCCCGATGCCGTTCTTCGAGGGCACCTTCGATGGCGACGGCCACACGATGAACGTCAATCTGACCGCCAACGATTCTCACTGCGCGCCATTCACTGAATCATGGTCTTCCACGTTCAAGAATCTACACGTGACGGGCACCATCACTACCGACAAGACATTCAGCGGGGGGCTTTTGGGTTGGATTGATCAGGCCAGCATCATCAACTGTCGCAGCAGCGTCAACATTCTCAGCAGCGTCAACGGCATCGGTGGTCACGGCGGCTTCGTTGGCAGCTTCGACGGAAAACATACTAGTGTCAGCTTCGACGGTTGCCTCTTCGACGGCAAGATACTTTCGGTGGGCGATGCAAACACCACCGGTTGTGGCGGCTTCGTGGGCGAAAAGAGCAACCGCGGCAATCTCACCATCACCAACTGCATCTACGCCCCTGCCGAACTGGCTGACGGCGAGAAGGAGGCGACCAACAACAGCGCCACGCTGGTACGCTACAACAATGGCTCTTCCGCCAGCATCAGCAACTGCGGCTACAGCCGTCCGTTAGGCATGGTTCAGGGTGTCAGCAGCGCCGACACCAAGTCTGAGGGTATCGGTGAAGCCGTAGAAACCTATAGTGTCAGCGGCATCACGTCCTACGAGTTAGGCTTGGAGTATAACGGATGGTGGTACAAGAAGATTTTCGCTTTGGAACTCGCAGACAACGCCCCCAACAGCAGCCTGATCAGTGAGACTGCCGACCTATACAGCGGACATCCAGTAAATGCAACGATCCTGGGCCGCACGTTCTACATCGATAACAACTGGAACACCATCTGCCTGCCCTTCGACGTGACGCTGGCAGACTCGCCCCTCGGCGGCGCCGAAGCACGCACCCTGACCGGGGCTACGCTCAATGATGGCACGCTGACGCTGAACTTCAGCGAGCCCGTGGAGAAGCTCACCGCCGGCACACCTTATATTATTAAGTTGGATAAGAAGGCGATAAGCAGCATCTACATCATTTGGTCAACCGAAGACTGGGATGCCTTTGCCGACTCGGTGAACAAAGGTGTTGACTTCTCCGAAATGACTGTAAATCTGGGGGCTGACATCACCGTATCGACTACAGTGGGTACACAAGATCATCCTTTTAGAGGCACCTTCGACGGCAATGGCCACACTTTGACCTTCAACTCAACCACTAACGATCGGTTCTGGGGACCGTTCTATTACGTCAGAGATGCCACCATCAAGAACCTGCACACCACGGGCACCGTCACCGCTAACCATGATTATGTTTCAGGACTTGTGGGTACCAACAAGGGACCAGTCACTATCAGCAACTGCCGCGTCAGCGTTGACTTCGTGGCTGACAAGGGTACTTACATTGGCGCTTTTATAGGTGCTCTTGCTGATTTCTTTGCAACCATCAGAAATAGCCGCTTCGACGGCAGTTTCACCAACAAATCCGGTATTCTGAATTGTGGAGGTTTTGTAGCAAACCCGCTTATAGACGTGACCCAATACTTTAACTGCCTGAACAAGCCTAAGAATGTAGAAGGTGACAACATCAATCTTTTCCCATTTGGTACATCGACTTTGGGAGCAGCAACTACGGACTGCTACACATCGTCTGAGTTCCCTGTAAAAGCTGAACAGGGTACACCTATCGGTGATATGACCAATGAGCAGTTGGCTGCCGCCCTCGGCGACGGCTGGGAGGTGAAGGACGGCGAGGTACTACCCGTTAAGGAAGTAAGCTACGATGGTAACACCATCTTCGGTATTACTTTCAATGACGTGAACCTCACCGCCACGAATCCCATCAACATCACACCGGGACTTAATACTGGCACCGATGGCGACTGCAGCGTCACCTTCGTTGGCACTTACGACCCTGTGGAGATCGGCGAAGAGGGCGACAACACCAAGCTCTACTTCAGCAATGACAACACCCTCTACTGGCCCAATGGCGCCATGACCATCAACCCCTTCCACGCCTACTTCCAGCTGAACACCACAGCCGCCCTTGCCAGGGCGTATAAGTTGAGCTTCGGCGGCGATGATGATGAAACGACGGGCATTCTAAGAGTTGTTCTTGACAATCCAAGCAACCAAGGTCGGATGTCAGACGATGCCTGGTACACGCTCGACGGCCGCAAGCTCGACGGCAAACCCACTCACCCCGGCATCTATATCCAAAACGGAAAGAAATATATGATAAAATAATAACCGCAGCCTTGTGCCGTAAAAGTATAATTATAAAAACAACAGATAATATGAAGAAATTAATGCAATGGGCAATTGCTGCAGCCCTGATATGCAGCTCAACAGTGTTCACCGCTTGTAGCAGCGGCAGTGATGATGTGCAAGAGCCAGTCGTTAACCCCGAGCAGCCCGATGACGATGGTGGAAACTCCAGCAGCGACGACATCGGCTATATCGAATGCTCATGGAACGGCAGCGAGGTGGTGAAGACCCCGAAAGTGACAACAGCCAGGGATATGAGCACGCTCAGCTACTCGAGTGGTTCGGTGAGAAATACTATCAAAATATCGGGATTTTATTTCATCTCTGGCAGCTTCACTACCGATAATTACCTGTATGTGGATGGCTGGGCGGCCATCATCCTCTGCGATGGTGCCGATTTGAAAGTGAGTGGTATCTATGTGAATAACGGAGGCACGCTGATTATTTATGCACAAGAGAAGGGAACGGGTCATCTTTATGCAGAGACGAAATATTCAGATGATTTCTGCCCTGCTATTGGCACATATGTTGGAGATGGAGGAAAGGTTGAGATACACGGCGGTAATGTCGATGCTAAGGGTGGCATTAGGTCTGCGGGCATCGGTGGAGGCGGCTCGGATGATGAACATGCTAATCTTTCTGACATCATCATTTACGGCGGCAGAGTTTATGGTCATAGTAATGGAGGGGCTGGCATCGGCGCGGGTGCCTATGACACAAACGTAAAAACGAACATTACTATTTATGATGGCCTCATAGAAGGCAGTGGCGGTACTGATGTTTATAAAGGTAAATTTTATGGTGTTGGTATCGGCGGCGGCCACAGAGCCTCATTCGGGAGTGTGAACATCTACGGCGGTACCGTCACAGCTTCCGCTTCCGATGAGAGTGCCGGCATTGGTGCTGGCGAGGAGGCACCCAACGGCGTGGGTGTAGTCAACATCTACGGTGGTACCGTGACAGCTCAGGGTGGTGCTCGCGGTGCGGGTATCGGCGGCGGCGACGGCAGACGGCTGAATGAGATAAACATCCACGGCGGCGAAGTATATGCCTACGCCGGTGCCGACGGTGCGGGTATCGGCGGCGGTGAGGACGGCGACAGCGGCGACATCAACATCTACGGCGGCGTGGTTCGTGCCTACGGTGACCGCAACTCTGACGGCAGCAGTAACAAGGGCTACGGCGCTGGTATCGGCAGCGGACAGAACGGCAATGTTAACACCATCATCATCAAGGGTGGCGATGTGCAGGCACGCGGCGGCATGGATGCTGCGGGCATCGGCACCGGCGAGGAATACGGTAGTGACATCAATTCGGGAACCATTGAGATCCACGGCGGCAAGGTATGGGCTGAAGGCAAGGGCTACGGCGCTGGTATTGGCTGTGGCGAGGATGCCACCTTCGGCGTACTTGGAATCTCCGGCGGTCGTGTTGACGCTCATGCTGGCAGCGACTGCGGTCCGTGGAGCGGCGGTATTGGTGCCTATCACAAAGACCATGGCGCAGACGATAACTGCCACATAGGCTGGGCCGGCTGGCAGCGCATCTACATTGGCGCGGGCATGAGGCTCTGGACCTATTCGCCAAATGTTGGTGGCGTCGAGAATGTGACCAACAACCTCCCCTGGTGGAACTACGTACACCAGCGCCCACAGGTTGCCTTTGACGTGTGCGACCATCCGGGCTACACCGAGGCTACGTGTCCGTTCTGCTACCGCGAGACCCTTCAGCTGCAATAATCCCAACTATTATAATCCAATATATTAATAAAGCATCAAATTATTATGAACAGACTTAAACTATTGGTGATGGGCGCAGCCTTGATATGCAGCTCAACAGTGTTCACTGGGTGCAGCAAGAGCGACGATATTCAAGAGCCAGTCGTTAACCCCGAGCAGCCCGATGACAACGGCGCGAACTCCAGCAGCGACGACATCGGCTATTCCACACTCAACCTCACCAGCCCCGCTGTGGGACAGTTAATCGGCAGCGACGGTAAGAATTACACTACCCTGCCATCGGGCGTGACAGCCGTGGCCATGATTGCCTACGTTGGCAGCGACACTTACGACGCTACTTACAAAAACGGCCTGGCCATCGCATTGGCTGACGAGGCTAAATCGAACTGGTCAACGGCAAAGAGTACCT